>ERZ808277.102-NODE-102-length-43196-cov-5.334531_pt1 | contig 43196 bp, 66 predicted proteins | sample MGYA00521240_ERZ808277 | MGnify/ENA primary metagenome ERZ808277 (study PRJEB31516, sample SAMN03275599) | gut metagenome | biome: mammalia-associated habitat; material: feces | host: Papio cynocephalus | place: Kenya | collected 2012-07-17 ... | reverse complement strand
ATTTAGAATTAAACAATTAGGATATGATTTTATGGGATATTCACTGCAAAAAAATGATATTTATAATTACCACCATTTAATAATACCAGCTAGAAATAACGGTCCATATACAAGGTGGAATGGAGCAATATTATGTGGTAAATCATCACATCCATATCTTCATTTAATTGAAAATAAAGATTATGATATGTTTTGTTATTTAACAAGTGAAATGATTGATATGAACATCAAAGGTTATTTGGATATAGATAATTTAAGAAATATTAATGAGTGTTTGAAATCATTTGAAAGAGAACATTGTTCGGATAGAACTAGAAAAGGAAAGATTTTAATTAAAGAAGAATATTTAAGAAGAAATCATTTTTAAGGTGGTGATTTTATTGAAACGTGAAGAAACTTTAAAAGATATTTTTAAAGATGTGGACGAAAGTGAGAAAAAACTAATTGATCCATTACTTGAAGAAGTAATTTATTTGGAAGAACAAATGAGATACTTAAGAACTTTACCTCAAATAAAAATACATCCTACAAATAATGCAATACAAAGAAAAACCGAAGCAGCTAAACTTTACAAAGAGTATTCCCAAAGTTATATGAATGCAATAAGAATATTACTTGGTGTTCTACATAAAATTGATAGTTCGGCTCAAGACGAATTATTAAAAAGATTGGAAGAGTTTAGTTAATGAAAGTTCCATATTCCAACTACTTAACTGAATATTGGGGAATGATTCAAAATGGTGAAGTTATTGTTGGTTATTGGATTAAGAAAGAAATTAGAAATTTAATTAATGACTTAAACGATCCAAGATACATTTACGATACAACAGAAGCTCATAAAAGAATCAAGTTTCAAGAAACACTATGTTTGCAAAGTAAAGCACCATATTACATGAAACCTTTAAAACTACTACCGTGGCAAAAGGCTTGGTGGGAAGCAGTTTATAGTTTCAAAATGGCTGATACAGGATTAAGAAGATTTACAGAAGGACTTCTTGAAGTGGCACGTAAAAACGGTAAGTCCACAATGTTTGCTGCTGATGGAAATACTGATTTGTTTATAGGTGAAGGTGGTACAAGTATTTGTTGTTGTTCCAATGATGATAGACAAGCTAAATTGATTTGGGAAGAAATTGGAGGAATGAGAGCAAGACTTGACCCAAAGAAAACAATCACTGGACAGAATCTTATTGAGATTAAAAACAGACATAAAAATATAACTGTATTTAGATTATCAAGTAAGACTCAAAATAAAGATGGTTTCAATATGAGTAAAGTTTACCTGGATGAATCACACGACATAGCAGAAGAAAACGGAGCAAGTGAAATTGCAGAAGCTGCTTGGCGTGGAATGAGTTCTCAAGAAGAACCACTATTCTTAAATTGTACAACTAATGGTTTCAATCGTGATTGTTATCTTGATAAGAAAATTGCTTATGCAAAGAAAGTTATTGATGGTGAAATTGACGATATTCATTTCTTAGCATTCTTATATGAACAAGATTCAGAACAAGAAGTTTGGCAAGATGAAAATAGTTGGTATAAATCTAATCCGTCAATGCAATATGGAGTTAAAAAGATTGGTAAGTTAAGACGTGATGTTGAGTTAGCAAAAACTGATAAAGCAACACGAATTCATTTACTTACAAAAGACTTCAATATTCCAATGAATAATGCAGAAGCGTGGTTAATGCTTGAAGATTATGATTATCCTACAGAAATATACGATTTAGAAGAATTTCGTGGAGCATTTTGTTTAGGATTTGTAGATTTATCTGCAACTACCGACTTATCAAATGCTAAAATATTATTAATGAAACCTGGGGATAAAACAAAATATATCTACTCCCACTATTGGATTCCTGAAAGCAAATTATCTGATACTGATGATAAAGAAGCTGGAGCAGAATATACAGAGTGGGCTAGAAATAATTTTGTTAGTATTCATGAGGGAAATGAAATTGATTTATCAAAAGTAGCTGATTGGTTTTATTGGTTATACAAAGAATATAAAATTAAACCTTATATGACTGGTTATGACCAAAGATTTTCAAAGACATTTACTGATAGAATGGACGAATATAATCTTGCGACTGAAATGATTTTACAAGGTAAGGTTTTAAGTAATGCAATGAAATTAACAGAAGCAGAACTTAAATCAAAGAATGTAAATTATAATCAAAATCCAGTTGATAAGTGGTGTTTAGGAAACTGTTCTATTGAAGTTGATGGTTTAGGAAATATCATGCCAGTAAAAATACAAGCGAATAAAAGAATTGATGGAGCTGTTACTTTGATTGGACTTTACGAAGTCTATAGAAGATATAAACAAGAGTTCCAACAATTAATTAAATAAATTGGTTACTAACAAGTAAGAACGCTTATAAACGTGTAGTGAGTTAGTGTAAAAGGATAAAGTAATAGCGGTAGCTTCCTTTCCATACACATTATAAATTTATGTGAAATATTTCACAAAGTGAGGTGATTAAATGGGAATAGTTGATTTTATTAATAAGTTTAAGAGTAAAAAAGAAAGTAATACTTATGCAAAAATGCTTAATGGATTAATACCAGTATTCTCACAGTTTGGAACAGATATTTTCGCAAGTGATGTTGTGCAGCAAGCTATAAATTGTATTGTAATGGAAATGAAAAAGCTTATTCCACAACATATAAGAGAAAATGGAACTGATCCTACTCCTATTAACGATAGTTTACAGAAGTTGTTAGATGATCCAAACGAAAGAATGACCACAAGTGATTTTATTGAAAAAACAATGTGGCAGTTATTCTTAAATTACAATGCGTTTATTATTCCAACTTACGAAACGACCTTTGATAGAGAAGGTAATAAACTTAAGAGTTACACAGGACTTTATCCAATAGCTCCAATAAGAGTTGAGTTTCAACAAGACGCAAGTGGTAAATTATTTGTTTACTTTAAATTTATAAATGACTATGAATGTACTTTGAAATATGAAGATGTAATTCATATCAAATATAGATATTCAGTAAATGAATTTATGGGTGGAAATGATTATGGACAACCTGATAATGCAGCATTACTTAAAACTCTAGAATTAAATAATATTTTACTTCAAGGAGTAGGTAAAGCATTAAAAAGTTCATTTGCTATTAATGGAATTGTTAAATATAACACTTTACTTGATGAAGGTAAAACTGAAAAAGCAATTGAAGAACTTGAAAAGCATTTGAAGAATAATGACAGTGGATTTTTACCAATGGACATTAAAGGTGAGTTTATTCCACTACAAAATAAAATTCAATTGGTTGACGCTGATACTCTTAAGTTTATTGATGAAAAGATTTTAAGACATTTTGGTGTTAGTTTACCAATATTAACTGGTGATTATACTAAAGCTCAATATGAAGCGTTCTATCAAAAAACACTTGAACCTTTAATCATTTCAATAGGACAAGAATTTACTAAAAAATTATTTAGTCCTAGAGAAAAAAGTTTTGGTAATAAAATTAAGTTTTATCCACACGAATTAATATTCATGGATACAAGTCAAAAGATAGAGTTGTTTGATATTTTAGTAGATTCAGGTGGTTGTTATGTTAATGAAATGCGTACTGCTTTTGGTATGAAACCACTTCCTGAACTTGCTGGAAAATTAGCTGAAAGTTCAAATAAAACTAACGCCGAAAATAATAAAAAAGATGAAAAAAGTCCAGCTAAGAGTGGACAAAATGAAGAAAAACTGGACGATTTAGATGATGGCAATGACAATGACGGAGGTGATGACAATGCCGAAGAATAAAAGAAAATTTAGTGATAATGAATTAGTTATGCGTAAATATGTAGCTTCTTTTAGAACAGTTGAAAACGAAGAAGAAGGATCAGTTATAGAAGGTACTCCAATTGTTTTCAATCAAGATACTAGAATGCAAGATTGGGCAGGAGAATACATTGAAAGAATTGATTCTCATGCACTTGATGAAGCTGATTTAAAAGATGTTAGATTATTTATAAATCACGACGTTGATAAAATAGCACTTGCTAGAACTAAAAACGGACGTGGAACAATGAGTTTCAGTATAGATGATGAGGGAATGCATATTAAAGCTAATCTTGATACTGAAAACAACGCAGAAGCAAGAAGTTTGTATTCTGCAATAAAAAGAGGGGACATGGACGGTATGAGTTTTATGTTCCGTATTCAAGACCAAGAGTGGAAGGATTTAGAAACAGAACTTCCAACAAGGGTTATTAAAAAGATTTCAATAGTTCATGAGGTAAGCGTGGTTAATTTCCCTGCATATCCTCAAACTTCAATAGACGCTCGTAGTAATTCAGAGGAAACTGAATACTCACCTCTAGCGGAAGCTAGAAAAGCGTTATCAGAGGAAACTGATAAGAGGGATTTAGAACTATTAGAAATAGAAAAATTAAAAAATGCCAATAGGCTAAAGTAAAAATAGGAGGAGAAAGAAAATGAAAAAATTTTTACAAGATTTAATCGCAAGAAAAAATACAGAACTTGCAAACTTAAAGAAAAGAAGCGATGAATCAACTGACTTAAATGAAGTTCGTTCTATCGGTTCACAAATGGACTCTGTTAGAAGTGAAATAACAGAAGCTCAATCAAAATTAAATGAAATTGAAGCAGAAGAAAGAGCAGCTGCTCAAGAACCTGATTCAAGAAGTGCTTTTAATCCAACTGCTACTGTAGCTGCTGTAAATATGAATCAAGCTGCTGCAAGAAGTGAAGATGAAGATTCACGTGGAACTATGGAATATAGAAAAGCATTTATGGATTATATCCAAAGAGGAATTGTAAACAAAGACGTTTTACAATTTGAAAAGAGAGCTGACGCTACTGGAACAAGTGCAGATTTAGGAGTATTAATTCCTACTACTGTAATTCAATCTATTATGCAAGAAGCTGAAAAAACTTATGGAAGCCTTTATTCAAAAGTTAAAAAGACTAATTTAAAAGGTGGAGTTAAATATCCTATCGGATCATTCAGTGCTTCATTTAAACGTATCACTGAAACAGGTGCTGTATCAGATAGACAAGACGCTGGTGGAGTTACTGGTTATGTTGAATTCTCATATAACATTGGTGAAATTAGACTTGCTAGAACTTTATTACAAGCTGTATTATCTGTTCCAGTATTTGAAACTGAATTTGCTAAAGTAGTTGTTAAAACTTACATTGAAGCAATGGATAAAGAAATTATCAATGGTGTTGCTGCAAGTAATCAATGTACTGGTATTCTTACAGAAGCTAAAAAATCAAGCGGATCAAGAATATTAGCTGCTAACATAATTGAATTTACAGCTGATGAAATATCTGATTGGACTAAATGGGAATCTAAATTCTTCGCTCAAATTCCACTATCATTAGAAAATGGATTTAGTGAATTCGTAATGGCTAAACAAACTTATGTAAGTAATTTAGTTACTATGAAAGATAACAATGGTCAACCAATTAGAAAAGCTGGATTTGATAACACTGATAAACAAAATAAATTCAATGAATATCCAGTAAATAGAGTTGAAAAAGATATCTTTAAAGATTTCGATTCATGTGCTGATGGTGAATATTTCGGTATGTTCTGGAATCCAGAAGAAGCTTACGCTATAAACTCTAATATGGAATTTACTGTTGTTGATTATTTCGACCAAGAAACTAACCAATTCGTTAAGAAAGCATTAGTTATTAACGATGGTAAAATATTAGATCCAAAATACATTTACTTATTCAAAAAGAAAGTAACTGCATAATAGGATATTAATCAGGGAGGGATAACTCCCTCCCCACTAATTTATTTAAAAGAAAGAGAGGAAATATGAAATATAAAGTTGAAGTTGATGTTCCATTTACAGATAAATTAAATGAAACAATTCAGTATCAAGTAGGAGATATAATTAAAACTCCAGTTGATGAAAAAAGAAAAGAAAATATAGTTGCTAGAGGTTTAGGTCATGTTGTAGAAGAAATTGATACAACTGATAAAGCAAAGAAAAAAGCCGAAGAAGAAGCAGCTAAAAAGAAAGCAGAAGAAGAGGCTGCTAAAAAATTAGCAGAGGAAGAAGAAGCAAAGAAAAAAGCCGAAGAAGAAGCAGCTAAAAAGAAAGCGTCTGAAAATCCTACTAATGAAAAGTAGGTGAGGCTTAATGGATAAAGTTCATTGTCTAAAAAGACTTTATACTAAACTTACAGGAAAAGAAATAACTGATCCTGATATTGATACTATTTGTGAAGTTCTTCATAAATTAGCTGATGATGTTACTGCAATTAAAACACAAAATGTTTCAACTTTATTTAGTATAGAAGCTATTGAAGGGAATATAACAACGAATCTCTCAAATGTATACGTTAAAAAAGTTGGAGATTTATATGATGTGCTAGTTGTAGTAAATTTCAATGTTGCACAAGTTACAGGTTCAAATGTATTCGTTAGTTTTAAACTCAATATTCCAGATGAAATAAAACATTTTGGAGGAGCAATTGGAGCTGGATTTATTGTTGATAGTGATACTAGTACAAAAAATCAACCTTGCACTTTACAAATGGGAGCAAATGTGAGTGGTAAATCAGATGGTATTGTTAGAAGTGTGACTCCAGTAGAGGCTGGCAATTATCAACTATATGGAGAGTTCATGATTGTTCAAGGAGTTGAGTAAAATGTTAGAACAAGTAAAACAAAATTTAGGTATAACTGGAACATTTCAAGATACAACTATTCAAGGTTGGATTGATGAAGTAGAGGCTTTTCTAATTGATGGTGGAGTTCTTAAAGAAAACATAACTGCTGGAATAGTTGCTATTGGAGTTAAAGATTTGTGGAATTATGGAAGTGGTGATGGTTCATATTCGCCTTACTTTATACAAAGAGCTACACAACTAGCTTATAAAGGAAGTAAAGACAATGGCTAATTATGTTCCTGATTTATCAAATTCAACTCCATTAATCTTACTCACTCCTACTTATAAATCTGTAAGTGGGGTACTTAAAAAAAGTTATCCGACAATTGAAGAAGCACTTGAGAAAAAAGATTCAAACGGTAAATCAGTTAATCTATTCTTTGGGACTTTCAAAACTTATGGTGGTACTGAACGAGATGTTAACGGTGTTTATTCTATAGAAGATACTGCTAATGTTGAAACTTGGTTTAGACCTGATATAAAAAGTGATTGTCGTATAGCGTTAGAAACTGGTGAGATTTATGATGTTTTGGGAGAACCTGAAAATGTTAATAAAAGAAACCAATTTTTAAAGTTTAAAGTAAAACGTGTAAAAGGAGGAGCTTAATATGGATAATACAAAAGTTAAAAGTTTAAAAGATTTAGTTAGTAAATTATTCGGACTTACTGCTAAAGGTAATACTATTTGTGAAGTTTTAGATAGTGTTGATACACCTAAAGAAATATTACTAAAATCATCAACTGCTGAAAGTACTAAAGTATTTAAAATAACAGTTGTTGACGCTGGAACACTTACTGCTACAGAAGTGACTGAATAATGGCTAATAAAACTAGAATTGAGTTTGATGGTTTTGAAGAAGTAATTGCAAGACTAACTAAACTTGATGGTGATGTTAGAGGTGTTACTGAAAAAGCATTAAGAGAAACTCATAAAGTTATAACTAAAAAAGCCGAAGCTGCTATTGCTCCACATAAAAAAACTGGTGCTACTGAAAAAAGTTTAAAAAGAAATGCTGAAATTGAATGGGCTGGAACTTTAGCAAGTGTTGAAACTGGTTTTGATATTTCAAATGGTGGACTGCCATCAATATTCTTGATGTATGGAACACCACGAATGAAGAAAGACCAAAATTTATATAATGCTTTCTTTGGAAATAAAACAAAGAAAGAAGTCATGGAATTACAAGAGCGTATTTTTTATGACGAAATAAGGAGGCTGGATAAATGAAAGATTTGTTAATTAAAACATTGGAGACTTTTGGTTATCCAGTTATTCTACAAGGTTCATTAGGTAAAGATGAAGCTTATCCTGAAAGTTTCTTTACATTTTGGAATAATGATTCATATGATGGAAATCATTATAACAATGACGCTGTAAGTTATGTTTGGGATTTTGATGTTAATTTTTATTCAACTGATCCTGCTTTAGTTAATTCAAAATTAATTGAAGCAAAAACTAAATTAAAGCAACAAGGGTTTATCGTTCCAGGAAAAGGATACGATGTTGCAAGTGATGAACCCACTCATACGGGGCGTGGAATAAACGTTTTAAAAGAAGAAAGATAGGAGGAATTAAGTATGAATGAAATTTTAGAGTATAGAGGTGTCGAAGGTTTAGTTGCTGCTGAAGTAACTAAAGATGATAACGAGAGTGATGGAGGTTATGTAACTGGTGAAGTATTTTCTATAGCTGGTGTTGCTGAAATATCAAGAGTAACAGAAGCTTCAAACGAAGCACACTATTATGATAATATGCCAGCAATTATAGTTTCAAATACTGCTGCTGATACAGTAACAATTAGTGCTTCAGCTATTCCACTTGATATATATGCAAAAATCACAGGTCAAAAATATGACACTACTAAAGGTGCAATGATTGAAGGACCAAGAGAAAATAAATATTTTGCACTTGGTTATAAAACTAAAAAAACTAATGGTGATGAAGTATATGTTTGGAGATACAAAGGAACATTTAATATTCCAGATCAAACAAATGCTACTGAAAATGATGGTACTGACGCTAACGGTCAAGAATTAGTTTACACTGGTATTCAAACTACTCACAAATTTACTGCTACTGGTAAAGGTGCTAAAGCTATGAATGTTGACGTTGCACTTGATAAAGCAGATGTAAGTACATTCTTTGACACTGTTACTACACCTGATACATTAACTGCTAAAGCTTAATAAGTAAATAAATTTATTTACTTATGCTCAATGTTTCACGTGAAACATTTCACATACTTGTGGGGACAGCTTGATATCGAGTTTTAGAGATTGTTTCCTTTCCGATTTCTAATTACCCACAAACTTAATTTTGGAAGGAGAGATTAATTATGAAATTAAATATTTATGATAAAAGAAAAATTGTAAAAACTTATGAAACTGATACTTATGATTTAATGTTTGGAACTGTTGAAGATGTGGCTAATGCTGTTGATATTGATAGTTTGAAAACTGGTTCTGATGTTGAGATTATTAAAATGGTTGGAAAGTTAGTTATGACAAGTATGGACACTGTTAAAGACTTACTTAAAGATATTTTTAATGGTATCACTGACGAAGAACTTAAAAAAACCAAAGTATCAGAAATTGCTAAAGTTCTAGTTGAAGTTGTTCAATTTACAATTACTCAATTAAATCTAGGTGTTAATGAAAAAAACTAACAGGGGGACAGAGTAATCTGTCCTTTTATGAGATATTCTTTGAAATGGAATTATCCATATCAGAACGTTTTCCTTGTTTGTCCCCGTTTAGTATAAGAAAAGAACGTGCTAGTGAAGTATTTCTTTTGATAAGAAGATTAAACAATAGCACGTCAAAAGATAATAAGAAAAAATCAACTAAAATCAGACGTCCTGCTGGTGATAATTGGTTTTGATGAGGAGGTGGAAATATGGCTAAAGGTGAAGATATTACTACTAAGTTTAAAGTCGATATATCGGACTTAAAAAAAGGTATAAGTGAAGCTAATAGACAAATCAAACTTGCAAATGCTGAATTTAAAGCTGCTAGTGCTGGGATGGATGATTGGAGTAAATCAAGTGCTGGTATTACTGCTAAATTGAAACAATTAGAATCTGTTCTTACTGCTCAAAATTCTAAATTAAAAAATTATAAAGACCAACTAAAAGCCATTGAAGATACTGAAAAGAAAAATGGACAACGTGCGGATGAATTAAAAACAAAACTTCAACAATTAGCAAGTCAAGGAGTTTCTAAAACTTCTGCTGAATATAAGAAGTATGAGAAAGCTTTAAATGAAGTAGAGAAAGAACAATTAGCAAATAAGACTGCTGCTGATAATTTAAGAATTACAATTTTAAATCAACAAGCTGCTGTTAATTCTACTGAAAAAGAAATTAAAAATTATAATTCTGTCCTTGATAATTTAGAAAGTGAAGCGGGACAAGCGGAAAATGCTGTTGATGGTTTAAGTAATGAAATGGATAGTAGTCAATCTGCTACCACTAAATTAACTGACGGTTTCACAGTAATGAAGGGTGCTTTAGCTTCTTTAGTTGCTGATGGGATTAGAAAAGCTGCTAGTGCTTTAAAAGATTTTGCTGGTTCTATGATAACAACAGCAGCCGAAGTTAAAGCTGAAACTGCACAATTTGAACAGACTTTTGGAGACATGGGTGGTACAGCAGAAGCAGCAGTTAAACGTGTTGCTGATAGTACAGGTATTTTGGAAACACGTTTAAAAACTACTGGAGCACAGATTTATGCATTTGCTCGTGCTAACGGATCAGATGTTCCTACAGCTATGAATTTAATGGAAGAGGCTTTACAAGCAGCTGCTGATAATGCAGCGTACTATGATAGAAGCCTAGAAGATTCTGCTGAAACATTACAAAGTTTCTTAAAAGGTAATTATGCAAACGACGCTGCTTTAGGTGTATCAGCCACTGAATTTACACGTAATGCAAAGGCTACTGAATTATTTGGTAAGAAATATAATGACTTAACTGAAATTCAAAAGCAACAAACGTTATTAAAAATGGTTACCGATTCTCAAAAAGTATCTGGAGCTTTCGGACAAGCTGCACGTGAATCTGATGGCTGGGAAAACGTAATGGGTAACTTAAATGAAGCTTGGAGACAATTTAAAGCTCAAGTCGGTACACCATTCTTAGAAGCACTTATTCCAGTAATTCAACAAATAACTACTAGTTTTCAAGGTTGGGTTAATAGTGTTGATTGGAATGCGTTTGGACAGACAATTCAAAATGTTGCTAATAAGATAATAGCTGGTTTTGGTTGGATCATAGATAATGGACCAATAATTATTTCTATATTAGCAGGAATTGCTGCTGGATTTGTAGCGTTTAAAGTTGTTAGCGTTATTACTTCATTAGTCAATGGATTTAAAACATTATTTACAGTATTAAAGTCTGGTCAAGGAATAATGGCTGCGTTAAATGCTGTTATGGCAGCTAATCCAATAGGATTAATAATTACTGCTGTTGCTGCTTTGGTTGCTGGATTTATTACTTTATGGAATACATCAGAAGAATTTAGAAACTTTTGGATAGGTTTATGGAATAGTATTAAATCTGCTGTTGAACCAATTATTAATTCAATAGTGGAAGCTTTTAAACAAGCATGGGAACTAATAAAAGTTGTATGGGATTTAGTTAAACCATATTTTGAAACGCTATGGAACAATATAAAAGTTGTATTTAGTGTTGTTAAAGATGTTTTATCTGGTTATTTTAAATTAGCTTGGGAAGGTATTAAAGTTATATGGGACACTGTAACTGGTTATTTTAAAGCTATTTGGGACACTATCGCTGGAATATTTAGAGTTGTCAAAGATGTTCTTACTGGTAATTGGAAAGACGCTTGGGAAGGTATTAAAGGAATAGTGTCAACATGGAGTGAGTTTTTCTCAGGTGTATGGGACAACATTAAAAAAGTGTTTAGTGGTGTGGCTAATTTCTTTAAAAACACATTTCAATCAGCTTGGAATGGTGTTAAAAAGATATTCTCAAACTGGGGATCATTCTTTAGTGGCTTATGGAAGAGTGTAACAAATATATTTAAAAAAGTTGGAACTACAATTTCAGACGCTATTAGTGGAACAGTAAGAAAAGCTGTTAACGGTGTTCTTAGTGGAGCTATTAAAATAATAAATGGTTTTATTAGTGCTATTAACGCTGCTATTAGTGTAATTAACGTTATTCCTGGAGTTAACATTAGTAAAATAAATAAATTAAGTGCTCCTAAACTTGAACGAGGTATTGGTATCGCTAAAAAAGGACATCAGTATTTACTTGAAGGTACTGGAAATGAATCAGTTGTTCCACTTGATAAAAATAAATATTGGGTTAAAGCTGTTGCCGATGACATGAGAAAAGAATTACAAAGTGGAGTTAGTTCTAGTACAAGTAGTTTAACGAACTCGAATGTGAATAATTTCACACAAATAATAAATGCTCCAAAGAGTCCGTCAAGAATTGAACTTTATAGGGACGCAAGAAATTTACTAAATTATACGAAAAGGAGGGTTAATAATGTTTAAATGTAAAATTGAAAATATAAAAAATAATATTTTAACTTTAACTCAAGATGAAAGTAATTATCAAGTATTGAGTATAACAGGACTTAACCCTCCTAAAGCTCAAATTAATACATCAACTATTGCTGGTTTAGATGGGTCAAAATTTAACTCATCTAAACTAGAAAATAGAAATATAGTAATCACTATAAAAATAAATGGTGATATTGAAGCTAATCGTATTAATTTATATAAATATTTTGCTACTAAACAATGGTGTAAATTCTACTATGAAAATGAGCATAGAAATGTTTATATTGACTGCTATGTTGAAAATTTTGAATGTGATTTATTTGTTAAAGATGAAATCGCTCAAATATCATTAATTTGTCCAAATCCATATTTTAAAGATATGGAAACTATTATTGATGATATATCAAAAGCATTAGCAGCGTTTGAGTTTCCATTTGCTTATGGATCAAAAGGTGCTACTAATCCTAGTGTTCCAAAAGATACTTCAACAGACAGTGCTGTAGAATTTTCAACAATAGATATTTCAAGAATTACTAATGTTTATAATGATTCTGAAAGCGAAACTGGATTAATAATTAAAATAGATGTGTTTGGTACTATCAGTAAATTAAATATAAAAAATACTCAAACAGGTGAATCATTCATATTAAATTATTCATTTTTAGAAAATGACAGAATTATAATTGATACAAATAAAGGTCAAAAATCAGTTGTTTTAACACGAAACGGAGTAACAAGCAATTTGTTTAGTGCTGTTAGAAAAGGTTCGACATTCTTCCAATTAACAATTGGTGATAATTTCTTTGGATATACTGCTGATAATGGCTCAAGTGATGATTTAGTTCATATTGTATTTGAACATTATAACATTTATCGAGGCGTTTAATTATGGATGATATTTATGTATTAGATAAAGATTTAAATCAAATAGGTGTCGTAGATACTTATAAATCATGTATATGGTCTAACAGATATAAAGAAACTGGGGATTGTGAACTATACGTTGAAGCAACAACTGAAAAAATGAATTTACTTAAAAAAGGAAATTATCTTATTAGAAACGATGATGAAATGGTTTGCCAGATTAAAAAAATTGAACTAGATACTGACACTGAAAACGGAAACTATTTAATAGTTACTGGGTATGATGTTAAAAAATTTTTAGACCAAAGAGTTATTTGGGGAACATCTTCTGTTGATGGTAATGTTGAGGATTACTTAAGAGATATAGTAAACAAAACTTTAGGTAATCCTACTTTATCAGCGAGACAACTTAAAAAATCAAATGGACAAAGACTTTTCTATTTAGGTGATAAAGCTAATTTTACAGAAATAACAACTGAACAGAATTCATATTCTAACGTTGGAGAACTAATTAGAGAAAAATGTAACAAATATAATTGGGGTTACAAAGTAATTTTAAGTGATAATAATTTGTATTTTAAATTGTATAAAGGTGCTAATAGAAGTGATAGTGTTATATTTTCTGATGACTTTGAAAATCTAAAAGCGACTAAATATGTTGAAGATGATACTAATTTAGGAAATGTTGCTTTAGTAGCTGGTGAAGGTGAAGGTTCTGATAGAGCTAGAAATGTTTCAGGATATGCAGAAGGTATTGATAGATATGAAATATATGTTGACGCTAAAGATGTTTCAAGAACGATAACTTGGGGCGAATTAACTAATATGTATCCAACTACTGATCAAGGTGGACACGGATATATTTATATTACAAGTCCACAACAAGCGATAACTTATAAAATGGATATTATAGATATTCAAATAGTAGATAACAACCAACTTACTGAATTAAAAATTGCTTATCCAAATGGACAAGTTATAACTAAAGATGGTAATACTTATTATCAAATTTATGATGTTATTATTGCTGACCTAGAGAGTTCTAGTCCATCCGAGGGTGATAGTGTAATTTTAAGAGATGTTGTTTATGCTGTTTATTTACTTAATCGAGGTTATGAAAAATTAGCAGACTATGGATCAATTAAATCATTTGAAGGTAGTGTTGAACCAAACGTAACTTTTAAATATAAAGAAGATTACTTCTTAGGTGATGAGGTTACTGTTCAAAATGAATATGGAATTTCAGTAAAAGCTAGAATAACAGAAGTTGTAGAAGTTGATGATGATAACGGATATAGTGTTGAACCTAAATTTGAATATAATAGTGGAGTTAATATTCCAATTACTAGATATTTAACTAGTGAAGTTGGAGAAAAGATTACAACAGAAGATACAAAATACATTGTTGTAGAAGGAGGCGATCAATAATGAATGATATTAAAATATCTGAATTAGAAGAAACTAAATACTTGCAAGGTGGGTGCTGTTTCCCACTAGTGCAAGAAGATGAAACTAAAAAAGTAAGTTTTGAAACTTTAAAAAATGAACTTCCTCAAACAGAAGTTATGGTTGGAAAAACTACCACTGGTGAGGCAGGAACAGACGCTAAAGTAATTAATAGTGGAATACCTACTGCTCCAATCTTAAATTTCACAATTCCAAAAGGAGACAAAGGTGATAAGGGAGATAAGGGAGATAAGGGGGATAAAGGAGACAAAGGCGATAAGGGAGAACCTGGTGAAGTAACACAAGCCGAACTTGATGAATTACAAAATACATTTAATACCTCACAAGCAAATCAAGATTCAGAAATAGAAAGTTTATATGCACAAATTCCACAAGGTAAAGCCGAGGGTACATATATTCATGTAGAAGATAGTTCTAATTTAAGAATAAAAAAATTAACCCTAGATGGTGTATGTGAACAAAAGACGACTACTGGAAAGAATTTATTAGATTATGTAAGTAATTTAAGCTTGTCATCATATGGTCTGACAAATGTTATAAATGTAGATGGAAGTATCACAACAACTGGAAAACCAACTTTAAACTATACACCAATAGTAACTAGAACTGTTATAACTGATATTTTGGAAGATGGGCAAACATATACAATTTCACAAAAAGATGCTAATGATAAACTTTATTTACAAGTAGATGCTGCAAAAGAGGATGGTACGATTTCTAGGCTAACTACTGCTAGAGGAAAATCTTCTTTTACAGTTGATAAGTCAACTTACATAAAATATTCCTTTGTTATTCAAACGGGTAATATGACTGCTTGGGGAGATTCCTCTTTAACAATAACTAATAAATATATGTTATGTAAGGGAACAGATACTGCTGATACATCATTTGAACCATACACAGGTGGACAACCAAGTCCTAGTCCTGATTATCCTCAAGATATAAAAACATTGACTGGAAACATAAAATTAACAAGTTGTGGAAAGAATTTATTTGATGGAGAAATCGAATTAGGAAGTATAACTCCTACCGATGGAACATTAATAAATAGTAATTCAAGAACAAGAAGTAAAAACTTTATAAAGGTTAAACCAAACACAACGTATTCATTTACAAGAACTTTAGGTCAATACAAATGGATAATAGGATACACAAAAGACAAAATTGGTATAACTGATGGCAATTTTAATGAAAAAGCAAGTGCTTTACTTCAACTAAACATTAATGAATTAACATCTCAATTTACAACAAGCCCTACAACTGAATATATTAAATGGTATGATACAGATTGTGTTGATTTAAACGAAGAAGTACAAATAGAACAAGGCTCTGTAGCCACTGACTACGAACCTTATCAAGGCTCATCTTTAAATATCACAATACCTGAAAATGAATTTGTAGGTAAAATAAATGATACTTATAAAGATACATTAAATGTAGTTTATAAAAACGATGGACATTATCATTTAATATTAAATAAAATGATAGGTAAAGTTGTTTTAGATGGTAGTGAACCGGGTGTTTATGCTTTTTTTGAAAATGAAGGTGATTACAACCAAATAAATGCAACATTAGGCATAACAAATATTGATACAACAAATAAATATGACTTCTATTGTAATTATTTTGACTATTACGTAAAAGCGACAGGAAATAAAACACGAAGTGGTATGCTTAAATATGGTACAGCGCCTAATTTTGTATTTAGTGTTTCAAAAACAATAGTAACTTCAATAACAAGTTGGAGAGAGTGGTTATCAACTCATAATACAATAATATATTATCCTCTTGCTACACCTTATGAACTAGATTTAGGAATAGTAGATATGCCTAAAACATATAAAAATATAACTAACGTATCTAATTCAGAAGATACTAATATGAATGTAACTTATTATAAAGATTTAGAAACATTACTTAATAATTTAATCGCACAAATTAATGTAACGGAAGAGGTGAATGAATAATGAATGATCAAATTTTTGAAGTAAATTGTGGTTTCTTTGATTCAGTTAATAAAGATAGACTTTATTCTGCTGATGAAATGAATAGACCATATAAAAGAGTTATTACTGACGGTGTATTTGCAACTCCAGCTGGAACACCGTCAACTGACTTACAAGTTTTAAGTGCTAACAATAACATGAATATTATTGTTAAAGCTGGAGAAGGTTTATTTGCTGGTAAATGGTTTGAAAATGCTGCTGATATAGCAATAACGGTTCCAAATAATACGTCAACTGTTCCAAGGCGTGATTCAGTAATAGTTCAAGTTGATAAAAGGATAGCAGGAAGAAAAGGAAGCGTTATTTATAGAACTGGAACACCTAACTCTAATCCAATGCCACCAAATCTTAGTACTGCAAACAATGTTATTGAATATAGAGTTGCTAATATTTATGTGTCTCCTAGTGCTGTTTATATCGGTCAAGACGCTATCACTGATTTAAGAGGATCAAGCGAGTGTCCGTGGATAACAAGTTTAGTAAAACAAGTTGATACATCGCAACTATATAATCAATGGCAAGCTGCTTATGCTAAATACTATCAAGATGAAACTACAGCGTTTAATAATTTTATGACAACTTTAACTGAACAATTAAGTGTAAGTACTAATATTGTTATGTTAGAAAGTCATTATACGTCTACTGCTGAAGTTACTGAAATACCAATTAATATAACTGGGTTTGACCAAACTAAAGACGTGTTAATGGTATTTGTTAATAGATTAAGAGCAACACCAGGAATTGATTATACTCTTGCTACTGCTGATAATAGCAAGATAACACTTACTAAAAGTATAGTTGCTAATCAATCAGTTAACTTCTTAGTATTAAAATCAGTTGTTGGAGCAGATGACGCAACTGCATTACAATTAATGACACAAGTAAATACTAAATTAACAGCGATTACTACCGATAGTGGTTGGACTAATTTCACACTAGAAAATGGAACATCTTATGACGATACAACAAAACCTGCTGTTAGAAAATATAATAATCAGGTCTTTATTCGTGGAGCTATTAAAGGTTTAGATACAGTAAATGTTCCAATTTGTACTTTACCTACTAATATGCGACCAGCTATGAATAAACAATATTCTGTAACAGCTTTCGCTAATGGATCAATAGCTGCTAATTGCGTTATTGAAATAACAACTGCTGGTATCGTTAAACTAGTTGCTAAATCTGGAACTATTCCAGCTGCTGCTATGTTACCAATTGCAACTGAATTCATAGTTGGATAAGACACTCATTTGAGTGTCTTTTTTCGTTTATTTTTCGAGTCTTAATGTTATACAATCATAAGGGAGGAGGAGAAGTTATATTGAAAAAACTATTACTCTTATTACCTTTTACTCTTTTATTTTTTGTTAGTCCAAGTGAGGCTGCTACGACTACTCATACAGTAGTTAGTGGAGATACTATGTGGAAGATAGCGGTTAAATATCAAGTTGGTTGTCAAGAAATTATTGACGCAAATTCGCAAGTATCAAATCCTAATCTAATTTATCCAGGTCAAAAATTAAATATACCTATTAAGTCCACAGAAGAATCAACAACAGAACAAGAAATTTTAAAACTTGTAAATGCTGAACGTAGTAAACAAGGACTTTCTCCATTAACTTTAGATTGGGAGCTTTCAAGGGTTGCAAAATTTAAAAGTGAAGATATGAGGGATAATAATTATTTTAGTCATACTTCACCAACTTATGGTTCGCCTTTTCAAATGATGAAGTCATTTGGTATTACTTATAAATCGGCTGGAGAAAATATAGCAGCAGGACAAAAAACAGCTCAAGCTGTTATGACTGATTGGATGAATTCATCAGGACATAAAGCAAATATTTTAAGTAAAAGTTATACTAAACTTGGAGTAGGTAAAGCAAGTGGTGGATCATACGGAACTTACTGGACACAAATGTTTATATCAAAATAGTAACAAGACACCTTAATTGGTGTCTTTTTTATATTAAAATAATAAAAAATGGTAAAAAATGTTAAAAAAGTATTGACGTTATTACCATATTATGGTAATATATAAGTGTATTAAGGGAAAGGAAAATGTAATATGAAAAGTTTAGAAGAATTAAAAGAAATGGTAAAAGGAGCAGTGAATTGTTGTGGAGATAAAGAACCAAAATTTTTATCACTTAAACTTAGTGATGGAGTTGCAAGACTTCACCCTGAATATGCAGACGCTAAAAGATTTGCTGAACAAGGCGGACAAGTATTAGTACTAGCAAATGATAAGGTGTACACTTACAAAGTTAAAAATGAAGAAGAGTATATGAATTATTTAAGAAATGAAATCAAAAGAGAAAATTATGCAACTATGAATAGATATGGCTTATAATTTAAGAAAGAGAGGAAAGAAATGAAAGTAGATAAAAAATATTATGATATTATTAGAGCTGATGGAGTTAAAATAAGTGAAACGAGTTTTGAAGCAGAAGAAAGTGGAAGATTAATTAGATTTCAAATATGGGAAGCAAACAAACAATTCTTTATGGTAAAATTAGAGAATTTTAATGTGAGAGATATTAGAATTGTCGATTATACAGAATAAAATACGAACTAAAAATGTTTACATAAAATAAAGACACTCAATGAAGAGTGCCTTTTTATTTTATCCTACAGCTTTCGCCCACGCTTTTCTATGTGACCAATATCTTCTTATTGCTTCTTTTTCTGATATTTCCCCACGCTGGTATTTAATACTATCCGTAATAAATTCAAAATAAACGTGTTCTAAACTCAATTTTAATTTAGGTAATTCAATTCTTTGTTGGAAGTAAGGAAGTGTATCTAAAAGCACTCCTGCGACTTCTGATATGATTAAAACTAACGCCCATATATTCGCATGGTGGTGATTGTGTAACCATGCTGAAATGGAATAAATTGAAGATAGTGTGATGAGTAATTTTAACCATAATGTTACACGCATTGCTTTTTGAGCTTTATCTTTTACTTCTTGAATCTTCTTATTAAATTCCTCAATGCTCATTGCATACATTTTAACGATATCTATATTTAGATTATGTGCATTAGCACTTATTTGACGTTTTTTAAATACAAACATTTAATCACCTCAATGTTAATTTGAATAATTTTAAGCTTAAAAATGCAAGTTAAAATTATCTAATTGAAAGAGGTGTCTTTATGTGGGAACAAATTTATTATCCTTATGAAAACATTTGGGTTAGTGCTTTATTTGCAGCTATTCCAATACTTGTTTTCATCTTAGTTCTAACAGTGTTTAAATTACCTGGCTATTTATCAGGTATTTTGGCTACTCTGGTGGCTTTATTCATTGCGGTAGTATATTACGATATGCCAGTGTCAAAAGCTCTTATGAGTGCCTTATATGGCGTTTTAAGTGGGCTTTATCCAGTGGCTACAATTGTTATTGCTGCAATATTTCTTTATAAGCTTACTGTTAAAACAGGTAAGTTTGAAATAATAAAGGAAAGTATTACTTCAATTACAAGTGACAAAAGAGTGCAAGTTCTTTTAATTGCTTATTGTTTTGGTGCATTCTTAGAGGGAGCAGCAGGGTTTGGAGCACCTGTTGCAATTACAGCGATTATTTTAATTGGTTTAGGTTTTGAACCAGTAAAGGCTGCTGGACTTTGTTTAGTTGCAAATATTGCTGGTGGTTCTTATGGTGCTATGGGTATTCCAGTTACTACTCCAGCAGCACTTACTGGACTTGACGCTTTAGAAGTTGCGAGTAAAACTTCAATAATTATTCCAATAATAAGTCTTGTCGTTGCGTTTCTTTTAGTATTTATTGTGGACGGATTTAAAGGTATAAAAGAAACCTTACCAAGCATTTTAGTATGTGGTGGAACGTTTGCAGTAGTTCAGTTTTTTGTTTTAAACGCATTAGGAGCGGTTCTGGTGGACATTTTAAGTGCCAGCATAAGTTTAATCGTTCTAACACTTTTCGAGGTTCTACGGGCTAAAGGAAAGCGTTATACGAGCGATTTAAAAGAGGTTACCCTTGCATGGTTGCCATTTATTATTTTAACAGTGATGGTTATTTTGTTCTCACTTGATCCAATTAAGAATTTGTTTCAAGCGTGGGTTATCGATTTCCCTATAAGGGGAATACATCAAGAAATTATTAGAACTAGTCCTGTTGTTGCGACTAACACACCTTATAACGCAGTGTTTAGCATTGCTTTTGCGTCCACTACGGTTGCAATTGCTATCGCTGGGTTAATTACTATAGGACTATTCAAAATACGCTTAGAGACCGTAAAAAGTGCCTTTAACGAGACCATGAAAGAATTAACACTTCCAATCATAACTATTTGTGCTGTTTTAGCGTTCGCTTATGTATCTAATTTCAGTGGTATGAGTTCAACTTTAGGATTAGCTTTTGCTGATACTGGAAAAGTGTTCCCACTCTTTAGTCCAGTTTTAGGATGGATAGGAGTGTTCTTAACTGGTTCTGTTGTTAATAGTGGTTCGTTATTTGCTCCACTTCAAAGTATCACTGCTCAACAAATAGCTATAAGTCAATCAGCAATGGTTGCTTCTAATGTTATGGGAGGTGATATGGCTAAAATGATAAGTCCACAAAGTGTAGCTGTTGCAGCAGCTGCTGTTGGACTTGCAGGACGTGAAAATGAATTATTTAAGTTCACAATTAAAATAAGCGTTATATTTCTAACTATCGTTGGAATACTAAATTTGATAATTAATTTATAAAAATACAAAAATTTTGTTATTTTTTGCGTAAAAGTCACAAAAATGTAGAAAATAACACAAAAAAAGGAGATATTCTTATGAAAAATAAAATTAACAAAGTTGTTTTAATTGGTACTGGTGCAGTTGGTTGTAGTTATGTTTACTCAATGATTAATCAAGGAGTAGCAGAAGAAATTGTTTTAATTGATATCAACAAAGAAAAAGCAGAAGGGGAAGCGATGGATTTAATGCATGGTATGGCGTTTGCTCCAAGTCCAACTAAAGTATGGGCTGGTGATTATTCTGATTGTAATGACGCTGATTTAATTGTATTAACAGCAGGACTTCCTCAAAAACCAGACGAAACAAGACTTCAACTTGTATATAAAAACTCAAATATTATTCAGCGTATTACAAGACAAATTATGGTTTCTGGATTTGATGGTATATTTTTAATAGCAAGTAATCCAGTTGATGTATTAACGTATATTGTTTATAAAACATCAGGACTTCCAGCAAGTAGGGTTATTGGAAGTGGTACAACGCTTGATAGTGCAAGATATAGAGTTATGCTAGGGAATTACTTAGGTATTGATCCAAGAAACGTTCACGCTGCTATTATGGGTGAACATGGCGATAGTGAGTTTCCAGTATTAAGTCAAGCAAGTATTGGAATTGAAACAATGAATAGTGTTTTAACAAGACGCAATAATCCAGATGACGGAACGGAACTTAAAAAGATTTTTGAAAATACAAGGGACGCTGCCTATCATATTATAGATAGAAAAGGTGCAACATTTTATGGCATTGGAATGAGTTTAACGAGGATTACAAAAGCCATTTTAAATAATGAAAATGCAATTTTGCCTGTATCAGTTTTAATGGAAGGTCATTACGGACAAAATGACGTATGTATTTCTACACCATGTATTATAAATAGAAGTGGAGTTAAAGAAGTTACGGAGATAAAACTAAACGATTATGAAATGGATCAGTTTACACGTTCAGCAGAAATTTTAAAAGATATGCTTAAAAATACTTATAAGTAAAAATAAAAAAGCAGGCAAGAGTTTAGGGTTAACTCTACCTGCTTTTTCTTATCTTCTGAAACATTCGGCATATATTACGAAGACATAAAATTGATTAGTAACCGTTTTAAATTTTAATTTTATATACACTATGGACTATCATATACACTACACGTTTTTGAAACATAAGACGACATGGAATTTTCAATCCAATTGGTTAAATCTAGCTTAGGTTCACGTATTTTTGTTTTTGGATAAGATATTCTGATACGTGTAAAAATTTAATCAGTACAATTTAACCACCTCCACGAATTACATTGTTACCAACTCAAATATGTTTTATACTAATTTTGAAAGTATTTTTGTAATATACACGTAGTACACAAAACTGTCCTTAAATGTTGATTTAATAGGGTTTTGTAACTTTCAGGCAAGAGTTTTTGAACCTTATTAAATAAGCAAAACGTTGATATAAAGGCGTTTAGGGTGCTATAAAACACCCTAAAATTTTTTCTGTAGTATACACGTAGTATACAAACTTCAATTTTGATTCTTAATTTGTCTAAAAAGGTAGTATACACGTAGTATACAAATGTTAGTATTTCAACTTGTTTATTTCCTCTAATAACTCACTTAATTCTTTATGAGTATACATATCTGTTACGTCTTTTAATGAGTGTCCCATTATCCTTTTTATAGCAATTCTATTTAGATTTAACCTATCTGCAAATGTTGCAAAAGTATGTCTTAAATTATGTGGTGTAAATTCTAACCCAGTATCTTTTTGCATTTTATCCCAGTACATGGACCGATAACTTCTATAAGCAATTTTCTTGTTTTTATATGATAAGAAATACTTATTGTTCGGATTATATCGTTTTTTAATTAGTGGTAGTATTTCATCGTGAATCGGAATTATACGATTTTTACCAGCTTCCGTTTTAACTCCAGTTATCAAATACTTTTCATCAAGATTTATTTTTGCATTTTCAAGTTCTAATAATTCAGTAACACGCATTCCAGTATAAAGCATAATTTTACTTGTATCTGCAAGTTCATGTTCATAACTTAAAAGCAATTCTATATCTTTGGATGTAAGCGGCTTTTTCTCACTAACAGCTGCTTGTTTTATTGTAATTAAGTTTATTGGGTTTTTGTCTACTATCTCATGCTTTTCAGCATAGGTATAAACTTGACCTATTGCATTTTTAAATACTTTCTTCATATGTGGCGATAATGTTTCAATAACGCTTTCTAGGTGATGAATCTTGATATCTTTAATTGGTATTTTATGAATTGGTTCTGCTTTATTAAATGCACTCACATAGTTCTTCATTGTTTTTTCAGCAAGGTCAGAAGTGCTTTTCCATTTTTCAAATACTTCTATTAATGTAATATCGTTTGTGTTTAAATCGTAAGGATCAACCAAGTATTCATTTAATGCTTTCTTGGCTTCTGTTTTTGTCTTATAGTAACCAATGTATTTAAGAAGTTGTTTACCCTCATCATTCCACCCTAAAGTAACTCTTACAGCGTATGGATTTCTGCGTTTTCCACCAAGTTTTAATACCGATCCATCTCCATTAGCTCTCTTCATTCTGTATATTCTCCTATCTTAAGTAAGTCATTTAAATACTCTTTAAGTTTTCCTTGTCCTTTTCTGTTTAGTTTTTGGAGTGCTTCCCCATCATAAATATCAGAATAAAAATCAATCACTTCATCTAAATTTTTAATTCTTTCTGGATGAATGAATATCCAAACTGGAACTCCAAAGTAATTACATAATGTTTGCAAGGTATCAAGTTTTAAATTTGTAATCATTCCACTTTCATATTTTTGAATAGCTGACTTTTTAATTCCTAGGACTTCACCAAGTTCATCTTGAGTAAGTCCTTTTTTAGTTCTTAATTCTTTTATAATGTTTCCTGCGTTCACATGAAACACCTCCTGTACCTATAGAATACTATAGGTAAGATACAAAAGAAACTGGTAACAATTGACGTATTAAAAATACGCCTTTTTTATTGAAAATAGCATAAGTTGGGTGTAAATTATTTGATGTAAAGTATAAAAAATATACTTTTTGTCAAAAAAGTTGTTGACTAATTTAAAAATCTGTTGTATAACAGAATTGTAAGGAAGATACAAGGAGGTGATACAGATTGGAAGAGTTGATGAAGCGAATGCTCCAAAAGGGTAGAAAAGACTTTGGAAATTATCTAGCAGAGATTTTAAATATCACACCAGGAGCAGCAAGTAGAAAACTTAACAAAGAAACTAAATTTAGTTTAGATGATGTTAAGAAGATCGCTCTTGAATTAAATTTAAGTATTGACGAAGTAGATTCAATTTTCATGGGAGAGATTGAATAATGAAAGTTAATGAAGCAGCTAAAATATTAGGTAAAAGTCCACAGTTTGTACGAATTGGACTACAAAGAGGAGTGTTACCAATTGGAACAGCTGTGAAAATGAGTAGTCGCTGGACATATCACATAAGTGAAGAACAACTTAAAAAATATGCAGGCGAAAAAAATTTTAATAAAGTATGTGAAACAATTCACAAGGAGGAATTATAATGGCATTTGTTATTGCTGTATTACAAGTTACTACTGGAGTATTACTAGCAGATGTTATTAAAGAACTTATTAAGAAAGGAAAATAAATGAAAGTACAAAAATTAAATAAAGAATTATTAAATCTTTACTATAAGACAGATAAGAAAATATATGCTCAATTAGTTCAAGATAAAGTTTATGTGAGTGATTCTTATAGAGTATGGATATTAAAATATGATGATTTCATGTTAGACATAAATAAATTAAAAACAACTGATTTAGCTCATTTCTTTAATGAAGATGGTTATGTTCCAGCTTATAAAACAAACCAATTAGTTGACATGAAAAATGGAATAGTTGGAGTTTACATTAAAAGTGAAGAGAGTGATTTTGAAGCATTAATTAATCAAAAATATCTTGATACTTTTGAAAAATATACTTTAAAAATCAAAAGTGAAATTCAACCAGTACTTGTTTATGAACATGATGAATTAGTTGGTTTAATCGTTCCAATGAGGCAGTATTAAAATGACAGAAATTTGGAAACCAATTAAAGGTTATGAGGGTTATTATGAAGTTTCTAATTTAGGAAGAATTAAATCTCTTGAGAAAAGAGTTGATAAAGGTAAATGTCATAGAGCTTGGAAAGAGCACCTTTTAAAATATGCAACAGATAATAACGGTTATTTTAGAACCAACTTATCTAAAAATGGAAAAAATAAAACTATCAAAGTTCATAGAATAGTTGCTCAAACATTTATTGAAAATCCCTACAATAAGAAAACAGTAAATCATAAAGACGGTAATAAACAAAATAATAATGTTTCTAACTTAGAGTGGGCTACACAGAACGAAAACATGAAACACGCTTGTAAAAACAAATTAAAGTTACTTAATGGGGAGCACAATCCAGCAGCAAAGTTAAGTTATGAAGATGTATGTTTTATTAGAAATAACTATATTCCTCGTGACAAACTTTATGGGACAGTTGCTTTAGCTAAAAGGTTTGGAGTTCATAGAAAAACTATAAGTAGAATTATCAATTTTACACATTGGAAAGAAGGTGGTGCTGATGTCAAAAGTTAACCTATTCAAACATCAAATAGATGTGTTGGACAATACAAAAGACTTGAATAAAGTTGGGTATTTCTTAGACATGGGTTAAGGTCTTGGGAAAACATTTTGTGCAACTGAGAAAATGAAACAATTGAATAATCGAATAAACTTAATTGTTTGTCAAAAATCAATGATTGATACTTGGAAAGAACATCTTGAAAAATATTATTCAATGAAATACACAGTTATAGACGCAACAAAAAACAAAATTGATTTTGTAATGAAAAGTGTTGAAGTAAACGTTGCACCAACAATTATATTGATTAATTATGATTTGATTTTTAGAAGAAAAGAATTATTACAATTAAAAGACTTTTGCTTAATATTAGATGAAAGTTCCTTAATAAATAATGAACAAGCTAAGAGAAGTAAGTTTATTATGAAAATGCAATTTAAAGATGTAATTTTATTAAGTGGAAGTTTATGTGGTGGTAAGTATGAAAGGTTATGGAGTCAACTTCATATGTTGGGTTGGAAAATAAGTAAAGACTTATTCTGGAGACAATATGTTGATACTGAAATAATTGACAATCAAGGTTTTCCATTAAAAGTTGTTAGAGGTTATAAAAATGTAGATAGACTTAAACAAAAAATGCGTGATTATGGTTGTAGGTTCTTAAAGACTGATGAAGTATTTGATTTACCAGACCAAGTATTTAATGAGATTAAAGTAAATACAACAAGTGAGTATAGAACCTTTAAACGAGATAGAATTGTAACTATTAATAATACTGAATTCGTTGGAGATACCACACTTACTAAAATGTTATACGAACGTCAATTATGTGGATCATACAACGATAATAAGTTAGAAGCGTTAAAAGATTTACTTGAGTCATCAGATGACCGTATCATCATATTTTATAACTTCAATGAAGAAGCAAGACTTATTGTTGAGTTATGTGAAGAATTGAACAGACCATATTCAGTTGTTAATGGAAATGGAAAAGACTTAACCAACTACGACAACTGCGACAATAGTGTCACAGTTATACAATATCAAGCTGGAGCTATGGGGTTAAATTTACAAAAAGCAAATAAAATTATTTACTTTACGCCACCATTAAGCAGTGAGTTATTTGAACAAAGTAAAAAGCGTATATCAAGAATAGGTCAAACAAGAAATTGTTTTTACTACTTGCTTATATGTAAAAACAGCATAGAGGAGAAGATTTACAAAACACTTGAAGAAAGGAGGGATTTTACAGATGAACTCTTTAGAGAATTGGAAAAGGATTAATGATTTCTTAGAAGTATCAGACCAAGGGAACGTTAAAAGCCATGGAAAATTAATAAAAGGGGAAATTTGTAAAAATGGATATAAAAGAATAAACGTTTCTCATAAAAGAACGCATTTTAAAATTTTAGTTCACAGATTAATTGCAAAAACTTTTATTCCAAACCCTGAAAATAAATTATGTGTAAATCATAAAGACGGTAACAAATTAAATAATTGTATTTCCAATTTAGAGTGGTGTTCTTATGGTGAAAATATGAAACACGCTTTTAAAACAAATTTAAGAAATGCAAAAGGCGAAAACAATACTCAACATAAGTTAACTGAAAAACAAGTATGTGAAATTAGAAATTTATATGAAAAAGGAAAACACAACGGAAACAATGCTTACAAATTAGCTGAAAAGTACAATGTAAATCCTAAAACAATATTAGACATAGTTAACAGAAGATTGTGGAAACACATTTAAAATTATTTGAGGAGGATGATTAAATGATTGAATTCATGATTGGTTTATTTGTTGGAGGTCTAGTAGGAATTGGACTTATGTGTATATTACAAATAATAGAAAGGAAAAATTAAAATGGAAGAATTATTAATGGAATTAAAATCTATCAATGACGCTAAAAAACGTCTTGCAGATAGAGAAAAAGAAGCTAAAGAAAAATTAGAAAAGGAATTAACTGACGAAGGTTATAAAAATGACTTTGTAACAATTAGTTATTCTAAACCAAGTGAATCTGTAAGTATTGATACAGCTAAATTATGTGAACACGAACCAGAGTTATATAAAGAGTTGTTAAGAGATTATCCAAAAGTAACTAAACGTAAAGCTTCATTCAGTTACAGATTTAAGTAGGAGTGAAATTAATGGCTGCTGAAAAAAACTTTGAAAACAAAATAAAAAAGTATTTAGATTCTCAAGGTTGTTGGTATGTCAAGTATTTTGCTAATCGTATGACTAAATCAGGTATTCCAGATGTTCTAGCTTGCGTTAATGGTTATTTTCTAGCGATAGAAGTTAAAGCAGAACGAGGAAAACCAAGTCCATTACAAATACATCATAGAAGTAAAATACGTGAAGCTGGAGGTATGTCAATAATTTTATACCCTAACCAATTTGAAGATTTTAAACTATTAGTCAATGACTTAATTAAAAGACCAGAATTGATAGATTGGGAACAACAAAAATTATTTGATAAGGAGTAGATTAAATTGTCATTAGGACTACTTAAAAAACATTGTACTGAATGTAAAAAGGAGTTCTATCCACCAAGTACAGATTGGGTTTATAAAACAACAATAGACCACAGAGTTTATAAATGGCAATGCTCATGGAGTTGTTATCGTAAAGCAACAAAAAATATAAAGAGAATAAGAAGATTTGGAGGTGAAAGATGAGTGAAAAAATATGAAATCAAATATCAAAAAGGTAATGATATCTTAGTTACTGAAATTGAAGTTGAAGAAGGTATTGAACCACAATATGCGTTTTATATGAGTGATCCATATGCTGATATTTTAGAAATAACGGAGGTGAATGATGAGTAATTTTGCAAGAAAAGTTAAAAAGAACAATGAAATAAATCGTCTTGAAACTTTATTTGGAAAAAAGCCAAAACACAGATGTAAAGATTGTGGACAAATGACTTTGTACAATAAAAATGGTGAATGCGTTTATTGTTCTGGAGAATATGAAAAAGTTGAAGAAAAATATCTTAACTTCTTAAAACGTACAAATAAGAAGGTGAAAAATGAAACTAAGTCATAGTAGAGTAGAGTGTTTTAACAAGTGTCCTTACCAATTCAAATTAAGGTATATCGATGGACTAAAAACACTACCGACTGATGATCCACAAAGTGCTTTGATTTTAGGTCATGCACTCCATACAGGAATAGAAAAAAATGTTGAAGCAGCTATTGAAGAATATTACAATGCTTATCCAGTGATTAACGATAATCACGTAACAGAAGCAATTAAGCTTGAGTACTGGATTCCAAAAATTAAAGAAGCTATTCCAGCTGGAGGACTTCACGAAATAGAAATTGCAGACGGTGAGGACTTTGTAGGTTATATAGATTATTTGGACCCATGCGGATGGGACGAAGAGCATAATAAATTATACGATTTATATGACTGGAAATATTCAAATAATATAAGTAATTATTTAGAAAGTGGACAACTTCATGAATACAAATATTTCTTTGAAAAACTTAATCCAGGTAAAAAAATAAGAAATATGTATTTCATGTTTGTTCCAAAATGTAATTTAAAAATAAAGTATAAAAATAAAACTAATCCAACAGACGAAACGATTCAAGAATTTAGAAAGCGTGTGTTTGAGGATTTAGAAAATAAGCAATTAGAATTTGTTAAGGTTGAATACGACCCTAATAAAGTAATTGAATTTTTAAATAATGGTATTCACGCAATGAATTGCGTTGAGTATATAAAGAAACCATCAAGACTTTGTGATTGGTGCGAGTTTCAAAGGTTTTGCGAGAAGGGAGAAGATATAGATATGCAATTACCTAAAAATGAAAGAATTGAGGTTGGTAAAACCAACTATATGAAAGGATGGATTTATGGAGCACCATTTAGTGGAAAGACAACATTCCTAGATAAAGCACCTGATCCATTAAACTTAAACACAGACGGTAACACAAAATATGTTACAATGCAACGTTTGTATATTAGAGATGAAGTAACTCAAGAAGGGAGAATTACTAAACGTAAATTTGCATGGGACGTTTTTAAAGACGCTATTGCAGAATTAGAAAAAGGTTCAGACTTTAAAACTATCATTGTTGACTTAGTAGAAGATACTAGAGAAATGTGTCGTTTGTATATGTATGACAAATTAGATATTCAACATGAATCAGATAGTGGATTCGGTAAAGGCTGGGACATAATCAAAACTGAATATCTATCAACAATGAGAAGATTACTTCAACTTGATTATAATATTTTTTTAGTAAGCCACGAAGATATTTCAAAAGACTTAACTAAAAAATCTGGTGATAAAGTTAGTAGAATTATGCCAAACATTCAAGAAGCTATTGCTAATAAGTTAGCTGGTATGGTTGATTTTGTAGCAAGAGTAGTTGTTGAAGATGATGGATCAAGAACATTATCATTTAAACATAATGAAGTAATTTTTGGTGGAGGACGTTTAGGAATTAAAGAAACTGAAATTCCACTTGATTGGGATGAACTAGTTAAAGTTTATGATGAAGCAATTGGAAAAGCTGCTAAAACAGTTGAAAAGAAAATTACTAGAAAAGTTGAAGAAACAGAAGAAAACGATGTATCAGGAGTACAAGAAAGCGTGGGAACAGTACAGGAACAACCTGAAGTAGAAGTTGCAACAGCAGCACCAGTTGAAGTTGAAACACCAGAACAACCAGTTAGAAGAACACGTAAACCACGTGAAGTTGTAGAAGACGCTAAAGTTGAAGAACCAACAACAGAAGAAACTCCAGTTAGACGTAGAAGAAGGAGAGTTGAAGAATAATGGTAGTGTTAGTATTAACTGCGATACTTTTTATAGGGTTAATCATTTTAATGGGGGAAACAATGTATTTCAACCATAAAGAAAAAATAGAAAAAATAAGATTAGAAAATATAGAAAAAATAGAACAAATGAAATTAGAAAGTAACCCATTAAATAAAATATTTAGTGGAAATAAAAATAAGGAGGATTAATGGAAGATAATAGTTACGTAAGTTTAAGCTTACAAAAATATAATGAGCTTTATGATAAAGCAAAAAAGTTTGATGAACTAACTGAACAGTTTGGAGACAAATTAAGTGAAACTATCAATACAATAATTGATAACGTTAATAAAATGTTTACTAGTAATGAAGAACATTCTGGAGAAACAGAATTTAAAGTTGGAGATAAAGTTAAATTAGTTAAACACAGCGAATGTACAAATGGAATTAATTTAGGAGATATCTGTAAAATAAATGATATAAATGAATCTGGTTCATGTCGTATTGAAATTGATAACGGAATTACTTTAGGATACGTTGACGAAGAACATATTGAAAAAATTAAGGAGGAAAAATAATTATGGATTTTAGTAAATTTGATAAAAGTGTAGATATTGAGGGATTAGAAAAAGATATTAAGGAAGCTGCTGAAAATGGTGGCAACTATAAAGAAGTTCCAGTTGGAACATATGAAGTAAAAGTTGAAAAAATGGAACTTACTATGAGTAATACTGACTCAAATGGAAATGCAAGAGATAAGAGTAAACCTCAAAATCCAATGGTTTCTATTTGGTTTAAGATTTTAAATGGAGAATATAAAAATAGTTTAATATTTTATAATAAAGTAGTTTATGGAACTAGTAATGATGGATTTATGATCCACTCAAATAATGAGTTCTTAAGAAGTTTAGATTCTGGAATAGACGTAGAATTTGAAAGTTATTCTCAATATGCTCAACTACTTTTAGATATTCACGAAGCTATCGATGGTCAATTAGAATATGCTCTTGAATATGGTGAAAATAAACAAGGTTTCAAAACTTACGAAATTACAGAAGTTTACGAAGTTGAATAATAAAAAATTTATATGAGTATGTGAAATGTTTCACATACTCTATCCCTAAATGGGAGGGAGGAAATTTATGAAAAAAGTTAAATTAGAAAAAAGAGAAGAACGCAGAGTAGTTAGATATGATACTGATAAAATGATAGACCTTGCTAAATTATATGAAAAAGAACCAGAGTTATTTAATGAATTAGCAACTGATTATCCAGTTGAAGATAACGTAAGTATTATTTATAACGTCTTAATTAAAAAATAAATAGGAGTATGTTAGCAGTGAATGACAACGATGATAAATATTTAAAAGCAATTGAAAAATTAGCAACTGGTTACGAATATGAAGAAACTCAAACATTAATTGAGGAAACTACAACTGGAACTAAAAAGAAAGTTATTAGATATAAAAAACATATGGCTCCAAACTTTCAAGCTGCTACTTATTTACTTAAAAGAAAAAATGCACAAAATATTAAAAATATTGTGCAAAGTGATGAAAAAATACACAATGAATGCACAACGAATGTGCAAAAATTTAAAGTTGAACGCTTTTGAAAGGATCTGAATGCATGAAAATTATTACTAAAAAATTAGATGAAATTAAACCTTATGAAAATAACGCAAAATTACACCCTAAAGAACAAATAGAACAGATTAAGAATTCTATTAAAGAGTTTGGAAATAATGATCCTATTGCTATTGATGAAAACGATGTAATTATTGAAGGTCATGGAAGATACGAAGCTTTAAAAGAATTAGGATATGAAGATACTCCAGTTATTGTTTTAGATGGTTTATCCGAAGAACAAAAGAATGCTTATAGAATTGTCCATAACCAATTAACAATGAATACTTCATGGGATATGGATATGTTAAAAGAAGAATTAAGTAAAATTAATCTTAATATGAGTGAGCTTGGATTTGAACAAGATTTACTCGATGAAGTAGAAGAAGAGTTTACAGAGGTTGAAGATGATAATTTTGACATTGATAAAGCACTTGAAGAAATCGAAGAACCAATTACTAAAACTGGTGACGTGTGGCTGCTTGGAAACCATAGATTGATTTGTGGTGATAGTACAAGTTTTAATGATATTGAAAAATTAATGAATGGTGAAGAAGTTGATTTATTCTTAACTGATCCACCATATAACATTAACGTTTCTAATTCTCAAGGTATGACTATTGAGAATGACAATATGGATAAACAAGAGTTTATTAAGTTCTTAAGTGATGTATTTGTTAATGCTAATACTTTTATGAAACCTGGAGCACCTTTTTATATTTGGTACGCCGATACATCAGCACTTGAATTTCATCAAGCTTGCAGAAATAGCAACTGGACTATTAGAGAAAACTTAATCTGGGTTAAGAATCAATTTATTCTAGGTAGACAAGATTATCACTGGAGACACGAACCTTGTTTGTATGGTTGGAAAGATGGAGCAGCACACTATTTCATTAATGATAGAACTCAATCAACTGTTATTGATGAAACGATTGATTTAAATACAATTACTCATGATGATTTAGTTGATTACGTTAAGAGTTTATTAAATGAAACTAGTATTCTTTATGAAAATAAACCAACAATTAATGATATGCACCCTACTATGAAACCAATAACTTTGATAGCAAGGCTTGTTAAAAACTCAAGTATTAAAAATGCTAATGTTCTGGATTTATTCGGAGGTAGTGGTTCAACACTTATTGCTTGCGAGCAGCTAAATAGAAAGTGTTTCACAATGGAACTTGATCCAAAGTATTGTGATGTAATTATTAAAAGATGGGAACAATTTACAGGTAGAAAGGCAGTTTTGTTAAATGATTGAAGAATATAAAATTTTAAATCGTTACAAGTATAAACTTACTAAACAACAGTATAGAACCTTAAAAGGACAGATCAATAAAGGTGACTATAAAGGATTTAGAAAAGGACTTGAAACAATTTTAAAAAGGAGTAGTCAATAAATGCTTAAATTATATTCTGTTACTAATGAGAAAGGTAATGAAGTATTAGTTAAAGCAACGGATACATTAGAAGCTATTGATAAAGCAAGAAAAATGTTTATTACTAATAAAATAGAATTTAAAAGTTTATATTGCGAGGAGGTGTAATTATTTTAATATTTTACGACTTTGAGGTCTTTAAGTACGACTGGTTAGTCGTGCTTATAGACCCTATTAATCACGCAGAACAAGTTATTGTTAATGATAAAGAGCGTTTAGAAGAATATTATAACCAACATAAAAACGATATTTGGATTGGTTACAACTCAAGAGGTTACGACCAGTATATTTTAAAAGGTATTCTTTGTGACTTTGATCCTTACAAAATATCTAAACATATAATCCAGGATAAGAAAAATGGTTATTCATTTAGTAAATTGTTTAATAATTTTCCAATGATAAATTATGATGTTATGAGTAATAAAACGATGGGAAGTTTGAAAACACTTGAAGGTTTTATGGGTAATGATATCAGAGAAACAGAAGTTCCGTTTGATATTGATAGAAAACTAACGGCTGGAGAACTTGACCAAACTATTTATTATTGTAGACACGATGTTGAACAAACTGTTGAAGTATTCTTACAAAAGAAAAATGAGTTTGATTCACAAATGGCGTTAATCAAGACATTTAAATTACCACTTTCTTATATCGGTAAAACTCAAGCTCAATTAGCAGCAATTATTCTTGGAGCAGTGAAACAGGAGTTTAATGATGACTGGGACATAAGACTTCCAGAAACATTAAAATTAAGTAAGTATAAATTTATTGCTGATTGGTTTATGAATAGTGAGAACTATAATGATAACGCTAAGTTAGAATGTGAAATTGCTGGAATTCCTCATGTAGTTGCTTGGGGTGGATTACATGGAGCAGTGAATAAATATTCATACGAGTGTAAAGATGATGAGATGTTAGTTATGGCTGACGTAGACCAGCTGTATCCAACAATTATGATTAAATATAAATTGTTAAGTCGTGCTGTTAGTGATTATGAAAAATTTAAAGACATACTTCACACCAGTTTAAGACTTAAAAAAGAGAAAAAGAAAAAAGAGCGTGAACCTTACAAGCGAATCTGTAATATAACATACGGTGCAGAAGGTGACCAATTTAATCCAATGTTCGATCCACTTCATAGAAAACTAGTATGTGTTTATGGACAAGTTTTAATTGTTGATTTAATTGAAAAGATAGAACCATTTTGTGAACTTATCCAAAGTAATACAGATGGTATTCTAATTAAAATTAAATCTAAAGATTTTGATTTACTTGATGATGTTGTCTATGATTGGGAGAAAAGAACAGGACTTCATATGAGTTTTGACTCTTATAAAAAAGTCCTACAAAAAGATGTAAATAATTATGTAATAGTTGATTATGAAGGTGGGCGTAAAAGTAAAGGTGCTTATGTTAAAGCTCTATCTTCACTTGATAATGATTTACCAATAGTTAATAAAGCTATGGTTGATTATATGACTGAAAATATACCTGTACGGGTAACTATAAATAATTGTGATGATTTAATGATGTTCCAAAAAATAGTTAAGATTAGTGGTAAGTATATGCATGGACTTCATAATGGACAAGTTCTTAATGATAAAACATTTAGAGTATTTGCAAGTAAAAATAATAATGACACTTGTATTTATAAAGTTAAGAACCTAGACAAGAACCCTGAAAAATTCGCTAATACTCCAGAACATTGTTTTATAGATAATAGTGATATTAAAAATAAAAAAGTACCAGATAAATTAGATCGTAATTGGTATATAGATTTAACTAATGAACGACTTAAACAATTTGGTGTTATAGATTAGGAGGAACAAATGCAACAATTAAAAACTTGTAAAAGAAAAACTATGGATGATGAATTTTATACAATGTATAAGGATTGCGTTCGTGAACTCCATAAATACGATTTAAGAGGTAAAAAAATTATATGTCCTTGTGATAATAAAGAAAGTAACGTGTATAGATATTTGAAAGATTGTTATTATGATGTGAAATGCGATGACAAAGAATGGCGAAATATTGATTATTCAAAGTACGACATAGTTATTACTAACCCACCATTTAATCAAGTTAGAGAGTTTATAAGATATTTGGTATCAATAAAGAAAGACTTCATAATAATTGTTAGTGACGCTTTAAGATGGAGTATTAAAAATAATAAAGTTGATTTTGGAGTGCCATTATATAAAGGTTGGGACGCTCAAAAATTTTATAGACCCGATGGCAGCATAAAAGCTGTTCATTGTGGTTGGATTTCAACTATACAAGACAATTGGAAAGAAAATAAATTAATAACTATAGATTAGGAGGTATAAATATGAACGAAGAAAACAAAAAATGTGTAGAACTATGTTCTTATTGTGAAGAAGTAACTGACTGTTGGAATAATAGTTTCGAGGGTGTAAAACACCATTTAGACTTTAAACCTGATAATTGTAAAAATTCTAAGTTTTATCATCAAGGAACACATATTTATGAAACAAACGGTAAGGCAATATTAGATGTTGAAAGCTATCAATATCTAATAAAGTATTGTCCTTATTGTGGCAGAAAATTAGGTGGTGAATAAATATGATTAAAAAAATTATAGAAAAATTTAAAGAAGATCCAGTTTTATTTCTGTTTGATTTAGCTTGTATGGAATTAATGGTATATCTATTGCTTATTAGTGTAATTGTAATTTTTATGATGTTGTTAGGCGGTAAGTAATTATGGAGTTATTTAAGGGTTATTTACCTACTTCAAATAAAATTCCAAAAACCAATTTTAGAAGTATGAAGTCTTATGAAGAAGTTAAAGACTTATCGGAATATGCTGGTGTTCTTGGTGAAGATACAATTCTAATTGATATAGATGACGCTGCTCAAAGTGAAATAATGATGGACATAGTAGAAGCGTATCAACTTAAATGTAAGGTTTTTCAGACCACTAGAGGGAGACACTTCTACTTTAAGAATAACAGCGTAAATACGTGCAAAACTCACACTAAATTAGCGTGTGGACTAACCGCAGATATTAAGATTGGTCGGAAAAAGAACTCTTACGGAGTGCTTAAATTTGATAACAAGGAGCGTTTTGTTGAGTGGGATAAATTAGAGGGCGAAGAGTATGACGAATTACCAAAGTGGATGTTACCAGTTAGCAGTAATATAGATTTTTATAATATGGCTGCTGGTGATGGTAGGAATCAAGCATTCTTTAATTATATCTTGACACTTCAAAGTGCTGGATTTAGTAAAGATGAAGCTACAGAATGCATTGAGATTATTAATAAATATGTTGTTAGTGATTCATTAAGTGATAGTGAACTACACGTTATTTTAAGAGAGGACGCTTTCAAGAAACCTAATTTCTTTGAGAAAAATCAATTCTTATTTGATAAGTTCGCTAGGTTCTTAATATCAGAACATCATATTTGTAAAATAAACGGACAGTTGCATATTTATGAAGATGGTATTTATGTTGCTGGACTTAATAAAATTGAATCAGTAATGATTAAACACATTCCGAATTTAAACAGAACTAAACGTCAAGAGGTATTGGCTTACCTAGACATTCTTTTGAATAAAAATACACGTGGTTCTAGTGCTAATTTTATAGCATTTAAAAACGGAATTTACAATGTTGAGAACGATGAGTTAATTGATTATGATCCGTCTATCATAATTACTAATAAAATTAATCACAATTATAATCCAGCAGCATATACAGAAGTAGTAGATAAAACTCTAAATAAATTAAGCTGCGGTGATAATAATTTAAGACTTTTAATGGAAGAGGTTATTGGTTATACGTTTTATAAGAGGAGTGAGCTTAGAAAAGCCTTTATATTAATTGGTGAGAAGTCAAATGGTAAAAGTACATTTTTAGATATGATTCGTGAAGTGTTAGGAGAAGATAACACGTCAAGTCTTGATTTAAAGGACTTCAATCACGAATTTAAAGTTGCTAATTTAGCTGGTAGTTTAGCTAATATTGGTGATGATATTTCTGATGAGTTTATCGTTGATACAGCAATGTTTAAGAAAATAGTTAGTGGTGATAGGGTAAACACAAATAAGAAATTTGAAAAACCTTTTGATTTTAACCCTTTTTGCAAGTTGTTATTTAGTGCAAATAGTATTCCTAGAATGGGTAAATCACGTGGAAATGAGGCGATTATAGATAGGTTAATTATAATACCTTTTAACGCTAGATTTAGTCCTGATGATCCTGATTTTGACCCTTATATCAAGTATAAACTTAGAAGTGAAGAGTCTTTAGAGTATTTAATTCAGTTGGGTATTGCTGGATTAAAACGAGTACTCGCTGCTAGGAGATTTACTATTAGTGAAAGTGTACAACGTGAACTTGAAGAATACGAAGAAACTAACGATCCTGTCCTTGGTTATTTAAAGGAAATTAGTATTGATGATGTATTAAATGAATCAACAGCAGAAGTTTACAAAAAATATAATGAATATTGTATACGTGAAAACTATACACCTCTATCTAATCGTGAGTTTGGTAAAAAGATTAATAAGTATTTTAATCTGGAAACTAAAGTTTCTAAAATTCAAGGTAGAGCAATTAGAATATATGTACAAAAATAAGTCGATAAAAATCGGCTTATTTTTTGGTTACAAGAGGTTACAAGAGGTTACAAGTAAAAAGTTACAAGTTACAAGAAAGTTACAAGTAAAAGTTACAAGGTTACAAGAAAGTTACAAGTAAAATAATTTACTTGTAACCGTAGCAAACCCTTTATTTATGGGCGTTTATGAAGAAAAGGTTACAAGTAACAAGTAATTTTTATAATTAAAGAGATTTACCGAGTTTACCGAGAAATTTTTATTTTATAAAATTATATTTTCTCGGCTTTCTCGGCTAAGAGTAAAAAATATAAAATATAGAGATTTACTTGTAACCTTGTAACCTCGAACAAATGTTATTATATTAAAAAATGTTAAATTTTAACAATTTAGTATTGACAAAAATTACCATAATATGGTAATATAATATTGTCGAAAGGAAAGAGGGAAAATGAAAGAAAGATTATACAGAGGATTTTGGGATGATGGACATGATTATGGTGAGTTTGATTATTATTCAACTCATAGAAACAACAGTAAAGAAAATTTAGAGGATGCTTATAGAGAATATCAAAAGAGACATGGACGTTCTCACAAAATTAAAATAACAAGAACATATTTAGTAAAGGAGATATTTTAAATGAAAATAGGTAAAAAAAGATATTATTTAAAAGAAAATGTAAAATGTTATTTAGGATTAATAGTATTTTATGGAATTGTAATATTAGAACTTATTACAATTGCAATCGTAAATGGAGGAAAATAATATGGACTATCTAACTTATACAATAGTGTATGCTATTAAAATATCAATTGCAGTTTTTGTATTAGCATTAATTTATTATTACTTTATTTGCGAAGTTATTAAGAATAATAAAAAGACTGAATTAGTAAAATGGAATAATAAACACGTAAAAAAAGAAATAGAAAAACAAATGAAGAAATTAGAAAAATTAGAAAAGGGAAAATAAAAAAATGAATAAACCAGTTATGAAAGCTGGGGTTTTGGATGAATTTAAAGAAAATATAATATTTGAAAATGAAAAGAATGTAGGTTTTAAATCTGTTACAGAATTTAAAGAAAATGTATACAAAAAATATAAGTATGCTGCTAGTTCAAATTTATATAGAAAAATTGTTAACTATCAAGTTAAAACTTTTGGTAAAAATTTAGATGGAGAATTTATTTTACCAACTCATGAAGAAAAAATAAAATCGAATAGTCGTGCTAATCAACGAAGATACGCTAGGTTGAGAGGTTAAGGCTTGATGAAGAATAGATATGAAATAGAGAAAGATAAAATATTAAATTGTTATATCGTTTGGGAAATACATAGAAATTATAAAGTAGATAGATTTAAATCAACTTTAAAAAGAGATTGTAAAAAGTGGATTAAAATTAAATGTAGAAAGGACAAATAAATGAATAGAAAATTTGATAAATTAGGAAGAATAAATTTACCTAAAGAAATGAGAGATAAACTTGGATTAGGTAAACCTGGATCAGAAGCTTTTATCGAAATGAACAAGGATATGATTATGATTACTAATCCGAATCAAGAAGATAAATTTGAAAATTGGCTTTGTGATTATATTCTTAGAACTGAAAGTGTTGAAGCAAAAAATATATTAGTAAAGTATCAAGAACTTAAAAAATAAGTTCTTTTTTATTTGTAAAAATTAACTCTTGACAGATTTAATAATATATGTTATTGACATACAAATTATATTTTGATATAATAATGTTGATGTAAAATGTAAAAATTTAGGATACTAGGAGGTGTCAGGTGAGTGAGACTATCATAGTGGCTTTAATAAGTGGTGGAGTGACACTTATAGGAGTGTTACTTACTAATTTAAAAACACAAGCAGTTACTGATACTAAACTTGAAGAACTGACAAGAGAAGTTCGAGAACACAATAATTTTGCTAAAAGAATGCCTGTAGTTGAAGAACAAATAAAAGTTGTTAATCATAGAATAGAAGATTTAGAAAAAAAGGTAGGGTGATTTTAATGAATAAGAAATGGTTTAAAGCAGCTGGAATTAGAGCAATTAAAACTGTTGCACAAACAGCTGTAGCACTAATTGGTGTTGGTACAGTTATGTCTGACATTGATTGGGTTATGGTTGGATCAGCAAGTTTACTTAGTGGTATTTTAAGTTTACTTACAAGTGTTGCTGGACTTCCTGAAATTAAAGAAGGTGAATAAAATGACTGAATTTGTAAAAAGAACTACTAAACCAACAAAAGATAAATATTATTATAGTGATAATATTTTTCAAGCAAGTGGTTATGGTATGTGGGACTCTAAAGGAAACGAAAGAGGAAATTGTACAGCATATGCTTGGGGTAGGTTTTACGAATTAACAGGTAAGTATCCTAAATTATGTACGTCTAATGCTGAAAATTGGTATAAGTACAATGATGGTTACGAAAGAAGTAAAACACCTAAACTTGGAGCAGTTATTGTTTGGAGCAAAGGAAAGATTGGAAATGCTAAAGATGGAGCAGGTCATGTAGCAGTAGTTGAAGAAATATATCCTGATGGATCAATCTTAACAAGTAATAGTGGCTGGAAAAGTACATTTTTCTATATGAAAAAGATACCATCAAATTATAAATTAAATGGTTATAAATTTGAGGGATTTATATATAACCCAGTTGAATTTGAAGAAAAACCAAAGAAAATAACATATCAAGTTTATGATAATGTTAAAAATAAATGGTTAAATAACATAACAGCTGGCGAAGGTACAGGTATTATGGCTTATGCTGGTAATTTCGGTAATGCTATCAGTGGTTTAAAAGTTGATGAATTAAAATATAGAGCACATGATAAAAAGAAAAATAAATGGTTACCTTGGGTTATTGGTAGAAGTGATTACGCTGGTAATTTACCAAACGATATCGATGGTGTACAAATTTATAATTGTAAATATCGTGTTCATCTTAAAGGTGGAACATGGCTTTCATGGATTAGTAAAGTAGATAATACTTCAATGGGTTACGCTGGTATTATCGGAAAATCAATTGACGCTATAGAGATTAAAGTTGAGTGATGTTTAATGACAAAAGCAAGAGGAGCACCTAGTAAATATGAAACTCATGTAAAAGCCAGATTCAATGAAATATCAGAGTGGCTTAGTTTAGGAGCTACTGAAAAAGAGATTTGGAACAACCTTGGAATTCATAAAAGTACGTTTTACGATTATAAATCAAAGTACAAGGAATTTTCCGACCTCTTAAAAAAAGGACGAAAGAAACCAGTTGAAGAAATTAAGGCTGCAATGCTAAAACGAGCTAAAGGTTTCCAGTATGAAGAAACTAAAACAGTTATAGAACGTATTGAGTACGAAGATGGAGATACAATTGTTCCAGCAAGAAAAGTTAGAACAGAAGTAACTACAAAAACAGCTTTACCTGATGTAGCTGCTGGATTAGTTCTTTTAAAACATTGGGATAAAGATTCTGGTTGGACAACTGATCCACAGAGTCTTGAACTTAAAAAACGTGAATTAGAATTAAAAGAGAAAAAATTAGAAGAAGAAAGTTGGTAATATGAAAAATAAAATATTAATATCTGCTTTTATAGCAATGATATTAATTTTAATTGGAGGTGTTCATATGGCACATAACAAAGTATACGCAGTTTGTGAAAATATGTGTATGGAAGAAACTTATACAAAAGAACAAATTAATGAGAAATTAAATAATATTGCAGTTATAACAGGAACAATTACAAAACCATCAGGAACGTATGTTTCAGACTTAACATCTTATGATTATCCAGCAGGATTTACAAATTCTAATAGTGTAGTTATAAGTGCCATGTCTAAACCGCAAAGTACTGATAATTGGACATTTGGCGAAGGAGTAAAATTTAATGGTAGTGACCCTATAAGATTGAATCCTAGTGTTCGATTAGGAAATAATAAAGTTTTTGTAAGTGTTTGTTCCGATACTGAAGAAGTAGGTTTAACATTTGATGTCAAAATTGTTCTTATGAAGATTAGTTAATTATGTTTACATTAGACAATTTTTATAAATCCAAAGAGTGGGAAGCGTTATTAGAGCAGCTTAAGTTAGAACGTGTTAACTCATCAGGTGACCTGATATGTGAGTATTGTGGTTTACCTATAATTAAGAAGTATGACTGTATAGGACATCATAAGATAGAACTAACTAATGTTAATGTTAATGATTATAATATCAGTCTTAACCCTGACAATATAATGCTCATACATCATAGATGTCACAATAAGATACATGAACGATTCAGTGGTTTTAAACAGAAGGTATATATTGTGTATGGTAGTCCTTGTTCTGGTAAGAGTACATGGGTTAATGATGTTGCATATAATGATGACTTGATACTTGATATGGATTGTATTTGGGAATGTATATGTAATAGTGATAAGTATCATAAGCCTAATAGATTAAAGGCAAATGCCTTTGGTATTAGAGATACATTATTAGATATGATTAAGACTAGAACTGGTATGTGGAGAAATGCTTATGTAATTGGAACATATCCACTTGCTAGTGATAGAGAAAGATTAAGTAAGTTACTTGGTGCTGAACTTATATTTATTGATGAAAGTAAAGAGACTTGCTTGAAGCGGTGTCTTAACGATGAATGGAAGAGTTATGTTAACGAATGGTTTGATTTATATACAGCGTGAGGCAACTCTTGTTGGGTGTAAGACCTCCCCCCCTTTCATCTTTAAAAATAAAGTTGGCTGGGGACTGTAAGGGGGACCTCTTTTCCATACAAACCGAATTTTTCATTTTTTTGAAAAAGTTTTGTTGGAAATTTTGAAAGATAGTGTTTTATAGGTGATTTATGAAAGAAATAACA
>ERZ808277.101-NODE-101-length-43262-cov-5.632259_pt1 | contig 43262 bp, 28 predicted proteins | sample MGYA00521240_ERZ808277 | MGnify/ENA primary metagenome ERZ808277 (study PRJEB31516, sample SAMN03275599) | gut metagenome | biome: mammalia-associated habitat; material: feces | host: Papio cynocephalus | place: Kenya | collected 2012-07-17 ... | reverse complement strand
GCGTTCGGAAGGTACGGAGCACCGAACACGTACTGGTCGCTGCCAGGGCAGACAGGGTAGAATCCAAGCACACTGAATATGTACCATGCGGACATCTGGCCGCAGTCGTCATTTCCTCCCAATCCGTGAATATCAGGGCGGTACATCCGATTGATGATCTCCCTCATCCAGTACTGTGTCTTCCAAGGCTGGTTTGTCCAAGCATAGAGATAAGGAATATGATGGCTCGGCTCGTTGCCGTGCACATAGCCACCGATCAGGCAGTCCTTCGTGATGTCCTCGTTAGTGGCGTAGGCATATTCAGGAAGGTCATGGTAGAAGAGCTCGTCCAGGGCGGAGATGAACTTCTTCTCACCACCCATCAGCTCCATCACGCCGTACACGTCCTGCGGAGCGTGGAACGAGAAGTTCAGCGAGTTGCCCTCGATGAAGCCTTCTCCCATAGTCTGCATGATGTCGAAATCCTTCTTGAAAGTGCCGTCTGAATATTTCGGGCGCGCGAATCCGAGCTCAGTGTCGAACACGTTTCTGTAAAATTGCGCGCGTGCGAGATATTCATCAGCGACCTTGTCGTTGCCGGCGAGGCAGGCGGTGTGCCAGATGGTCCAGTCGTCGTAGGAATATTCCAACGTGTTGCTGGCTGCGGTTGAGATCTTGTCGTAAGGCACGTAGCCGAGTTTCATGTAGTCTCCGAGTCCTGCGTACCAATTTGCCTTTGAGGTGGTTACCATCGCATCAAGAGCCCTGTCACGGTCAAGGTCCAGGCCTTTGGTGATAGCGTCGGCCAGCACAGGCACAGCGTGGTAGCCGCTCATGCACCAGTTCTCGTTGGCGCAGTGGCTCCAGACAGGCAGGAATTTCAAGACATTCTGGTCGTAGTGAGCCAGCATCGACTCCACCATGTCCCTGTCGCGCTCCGGTTTGAACAACGCCAGGAACGGATGCTCGGCGCGGTAGGTGTCCCAAAGTGAGAACACCGTATAGTTCGTGAAGCCGTCCGCCTGATGGATCTCGTGGTCGAGACCTCTGTACTTTCCGTCCACGTCCATATAGACTGACGGATTGATCATCGTGTGGTAGAGAGAAGTGTAGAACATTCTCTTCTCACCCTCGGTTCCCTGGATCTCGATCTGGGAAAGTTCCTTCTCCCAAGCCGAGGAAGCCTCCAAAGCGATGTCATCGAACGACTTGCCTGAGGCCTCCGCCGCAAGGTTCTTCAGCGCGCCCTCGGCTCCGGTCGCCGAAAGGGCGACCTTCACGGTCAGCTCTGGATTCTTGGACGTGGCGAACTTGAACCAAGCCACCAACTTGCGTCCGGCCATCGCCGGGAAGTTGTGGTACTGGTCGAATTTGCTCCAACCTCCTTTATAGTTGATCTTCCCGCGGTCCGCATAACCATATTCAGTTATAGGCTGCGAGAATGAGATGGCGAAGTAGGTGTAGTTGGTGCGTGCCCAGCCGTTGGTGATGCGGTAGCCGGTCAGCAGGGTGTCGTTCTGCACCTGCACTTCCGCCCAGAGGGTCTTGCCGTCGTAGTTGTAGATTCCGTGGATGAGGTCCAGAATCACCTGACCGTCAACTCCTTTGGGGAATGAATATTCATGGACTCCGACTCTGGTGGTGGCGGTCAGACGGGCCTTCACACCGTAATCGGCCAGCGTCACCTCGTAGTAACCCGCCGAGGCTTTCTCAGTGTCATGCGAGAAACGGCTGCGGTAGCCGCTGTCCGGGTTGTCGCTTGTGCCGGGATTCAGTTTCAGAGCTCCGGTGGTCGGCATCAGCAGGATGTCGCCCAGATCCGAGTGCCCGGTTCCGCTGAAGTGCGTGTGGCTGAACCCGACGATCGTAGGGTCGGAATAGCGGTAGCCGGCGCAATATTCATAGACACGTGGCTGGTATTTCCCGTTCACGTTGTGAGGGATTGTGTCAGTGTCTGGGCTCAGTTGAACCCCACCGAAAGGCACGCATGCCCCCGGAAAAGTGTGACCCATTCCGTCGGTTCCGATGAACGGATCGACATAACTTACCTTGGTTGAAGGCTGCTGCGCGGCAGCTCCGACGCAGAGAAGCAGGGATAGACCTGCGCAAAACAGATTGGTTTTCATAACGCCAAATATACATAAATCTATTGTTTTTTCTGAAAAAGTCTCTAAATTTGTCTTTTCCAACCCTAATAGGGAGGCTTGTGGCGTGTCTATTAAATCGGTTTGCGGGCAGGGTTGAAATAGTACTTAAAGTTAAGGAACATAACACTTTAATTAAACAATTTTATAAAAACGTTTATGTCTTTCAAAAAGATCGCAATGACGCTTGCGCTCATCCTGAGCACCGTGGTGGCCTTGGCCCAGACCAAGACCGTCAAGGGTGTGATCTACGAGGAAGAGACAGGCGAGCCCATGCCGGGTGCGACGGTGTCAGTCGAGGGTTCCACCCGAGGCGTGATGACCGACCTTGACGGCTCGTTTGAGCTGACCGGCGTCAAGCCGACCGACAAACTCAAGTTCGAGTGTCTCGGAAAGGAGACGCAGATCCTGGAGGTCGGTACTATGACCAACTTCGTCGTGAAACTCAAAAACGCGGCAAACGAACTTGACGAGGTGACCGTGGTCGCCTTCGGTAAACAGAGGAAGGAGAGCGTCATCGGCTCCATCTCCACAGTCGATGTGAAGACTCTCAAGGTGCCTTCCAGCAACCTCACCACCGCATTGGCCGGTAACGTGGCCGGTGTGATCGCCTACCAGCGTACCGGTGAGCCGGGCCAGGACAACGCCGACTTCTTCGTGCGAGGCATCACCACCTTCGGCGCGAACACCAGCCCTCTCATCCTCATCGACAACATCGAGCTTACCTCCACCGATCTCGCCCGCCTTCAGCCGGATGACATCGAGAGCTTCTCGATCATGAAGGACGCCACGGCGACTGCCCTCTACGGAGCGCGCGGAGCCAACGGTGTCATCTTCGTGACCACAAAACGCGGCCAGGAGGGTCCGGCGAAGATCTTCGCCCGTGTCGAGACCTCGATTTCCGCTCCGACCGATGTTGTGGAACTCGCCGACCCTGTAACCTACATGAAGTCATACAATGAGGCGATCTCTACGCGTGACCCTCTCGGTGAGTTGATGTACTCTTACGACAAGATTGAGCAGACCGGCAAACCGGACGCCAACCGTCTCATCTATCCGGCCAACGACTGGTACGACATGCTTTTCAAGGATTTTGCCACGAGCTACCGCGCAAACGTTTCAGCGCGTGGTGGAGGCAAGGTTGCGACCTACTATGTGTCCGGTGCCTACACTGAGGACACCGGGGTGCTGAAGGTTGACAAGAGGAACAGTTTCAACAACAACATCGACGACAAGAACTACACTCTCCGCTCCAACGTGGACATCAACGTGACCCCGACCACGAAGTTGGCTGTCCGTCTGACCGGCAACTTCCGCGACTATCAGGGCCCTCTCAACGGAGGTAGCGACGTTTACCGTCAGATAATGCACTCCGATCCTGTCCTCTTCCCGGCCTATTACCCTGTGGATGACGAACACACCGGAATCCAGCACATCATGTTCGGTAACTACGAGGACGGCTCCTACATCAACCCGTACGCCAACCTCGTCAAGGGCTACAAGAACTACCAGCGCTCGCAGATGATCGCCGCCGTGCAGCTTGAACAGGATCTCAAATTCATCACCAAAGGCCTGTCGTTCATGACATTGTTCAACCTCACAAGGCTGTCCGAGTTCACAGTGAACCGTCAGTTCAATCCTTACTGGTACACCCTTGACCGTTACGATTCCTACACAGGTGAGTACCATGTCAGAAGAATCAATGACAACGGTACCGATTACCTGACATACTCGGAGAGCGGCAAGACGGTCAAGAACACCATGTACTCAGAGTCCCGCCTGAATTACAACCGCTCATTCGGAAGGCACGACGTGACCGGCCTTCTGGTGCTCACCGCGAGCGAGTCCCTGACAGCCAACGCCGGATCCCTCCAGCTGTCCCTGCCTTCACGTAACGCCGGACTCTCCGGACGTTTCACCTACGGCTTCGACAAGAGGTACTTCATTGAATATAACTTCGGCTACAACGGCTCCGAGCGTTTCCACAAGTCACACCGCTGGGGATTCTTCCCTTCAGCCGGTCTGGCGTGGATGATGTCAAACGAGAAGTGGTTCAAGCCTATGACCAAGGTCGTCAACAACCTCAAGCTCCGCTACTCCTACGGTCTTGTCGGCAACGACAACATCGGCAACGCCAGGAACAGGTTCTACTACCTGTCGGAGATGAGCATGAACAACAGCGGCCTGGGAGCATCTTTCGGTGAGACCAGAAACGTAAGCTACAATGGTATCGGAGTGGTGCGCTACGCCAATGAGGCAATCACTTGGGAGAAGTCCTACAAGACGAACTACGCCCTTGAACTTGGTCTCTTCAAGAAACTCGACATCATCGCCGAGTACTTCACCGAGCGCCGCTCCGACATATTCATGCAGCGTGCCGACATCCCGAACACCATGGGCCTTCAGGCCGCCGTCTACGGCAACATCGGTCAGGCAAGGGCAAAAGGTATCGACATCCAGGCCGACTACAAGCAGGCTTGGGCGAGTGGTCTCTGGGCGTCTGCCAGAGCGAACTTCACCTACTCTACCGGCAAGTACGATGTCTATGAGGAGCCGACCTATCCTGAGTCCTACCGCCAGCATGCCGGCAGGTCCATCAAGCAGACCTGGGGCTACATAGCCGAGCGCCTTTTCATCGATGACGAGGATGCGGCCAACAGCCCTTCGCAAGCCGCTTTCGGTAGCCAGTACGGCGGTGGTGACATCAAGTACACCGATGTCAACGGCGATGGTGTGATTACCAACGCGGACATGGTGCCGATTGGCTATCCGACATCCCCTGAGATCATATACGGATTCGGTGTGTCACTCGGCCACAAGGGCTTCGACTTCTCGGTGTTCTTCCAGGGGCTGGGACGAGAGTCCTTCTGGATCGATGCTACGAGTGCCTACAACACCACCTACAACAAGTTCGGAACGGCTCCGTTCGTCAACAACGGACAGTTGCTTCAAGCCTATGCTGACAGCCACTGGAGCGAGGACAACCGTGACATCTACGCTCTCTATCCGCGCTACAGCGCCTACGAGAACCACAACAACACGCAGGTCAGCACCTGGTGGATGAGGGACGGCTCGTTCCTCCGTCTAAAGCAGATGGAGTTCGGCTACACCCTTCCGCAGAAACTCACAAACAAGATCCACATCGACAACCTCCGCGTCTACTTCCAGGGCAACAACCTCCTGTGCTGGAGCAAGTTCAAGCTTTGGGATCCTGAGCTCGCCGGAGAGGGCTTCAACTACCCGATCCAGAGGACCTTTAATATAGGTGTGAACGTGACTTTCAAATAATCTTTGACTATGAATATGCGCAAGAATATCAACAAGACAATAGCTTCTGCGTTCGCCGCTGTGACTCTTATGTCCGGCACAATTGGGTGCAACAGTTTCCTTGATGTAGTTCCGGATGACGGTCTGCCGTCAATTGAGACGGCGTTCAATCTCCGCTCTTCAGCGATTCGCTATCTGGCTACCTGCTACTCTTTCATGCCTTCAGATGGTTTGATGGGGTACGATCCTGCCATGCTGGGAAGTGACGAATACTGGGATCTTTACGGGCGTACCACGACCAACACATCAGGTCGCGTTCCGTTCACCATGTCCTACATCGCAAGAGGCAATATGACCGCCAACAGCGTGTTCGCCAATGACTGGCCAGACATGTACGAGGGCATCCGCTGCTGCGATATCTTTGTTGACAATATCAATAAGGTTCCAGACATGGATGATGTTGAAAAGGCTCAGTGGATCGCCGAGGTGACATTCCTCAAGGCCTACTACCACTTCAACCTTGTCCGCAAATGGGGGCCTGTCCCGATCATCCGCGAGAGCCTACCTATCGATGCTTCAGTGGATGAGGTACGTGTTCATCGCGACAATATCGATGACTGCTTCGACTTCATCCTCGAACTTCTGGACAAAGCTATGCCTGACCTGCCGCTCGTCAATCCTTCTGTTGACGAATACGGTCGAATCAATCAGACTATATGTGCCGCCTTCAAGGCCAAGGTGGCGGTTTATGCTGCCAGCCCTCTTTTCAACGGCAACACCGATGAAGCTGCGCTTGTGGACACAGATGGGTCTACAAAACTCTTCCCTGACAAGACGGAGGACGAGAAACTTGCCAGATGGACAGCAGCTATGGAAGCCTGCAAGGAGGCCATTGCAGTCTGCGAGGGGGCGAATATCACTCTTTACAAGGGCGAAGACATTACCTACAACATGACGGATTCCCTAAAGACCACTTTGACCCTTCGCAACGCCTTCAACCAGAAGTGGAACAGCGAGCTAATCTGGGGCAACACCCAGTCCGATCCTGCCAAAATGAATATGTACCACAGACTTTGTATGCCTATCCTCAACAACAATACGGACATGCTTGGAGGTTACATATTCGTAGGAGTTCCGCTCAAGATCGCCGAGCAGTTCTACACCGTGCGCGGACTTCCGATCGCAAATGATTCCGAGTGGGCCAACATCAATCCATTGGATTTGAGAACTGGTGACGACAAGAGCGCTTACTACATAAGCAGGGGATATACTACAGTCAAACTCAATTTCGACCGCGAGCCTCGCTACTATGCCTCCCTCGGATTCGATGGCGGCAATTGGCTTGGACAGATGAGTTCATATATCAACGTCAAACCGGAGATTATGCCTTATGTGGCTTGCAGGATGGGCGGGGCTCACTCAAAGAGGGGTAATCAGACGGGGCCTGTGACTGGATTCATTCCTAAGAAGCATTTCCCGATCCAGGCGACATGGACAGGACAGAATTCATTCTCTCCGGCAAGCACGACATGGTATCCTTGGCCTATAATCCGTCTGTCCGATCTCTATCTTCTTTACGCCGAGGCCATTAATGAGGCCGAAGGACCGAACGGGGCGCACAGCGATGACCTGTTCAAGTACCTTAACGCCATACGCGAGCGCGCGAAGATTCCTGATGTCAAGACCTCTTGGGACACTTACAGCAACAGCCCTGGCTACTACAACTCCAAGGTCGGAATGCGGGCCATCATTCACCGCGAGCGTCTGAACGAGCTTGCATTCGAGGGGCAGCGTTTCTGGGATCTCCGCAGGTGGAAGGAAGCGCCTGCCGAGTATCAGAAAGGAATATACGGTTTCGATATAGTTTCTTCCAAGCCGGAGGATTACTATGTCAAAAAGTTCATCTACGAGCAGAAATTCGGTTTGAAGGACTATTTTTGGCCGATTCCTACAAGTTACATAGAGGTCAATCCTAATCTTGTGCAGAACATAGGCTGGTAACATTAAGATAATCATGCAAATGAAAAGGATAATACTTACATACATATCAATATCTGCCCTGCTGCTGGCTTTCGGTTGCGCCGATGACAACCACGGCAGAATCGACCAGCTGGACAGGGATCTTGCCGCCCCTCAGCCTGTGGAGGTCACCAAGGTCAGGGCGACGGCAGGCGGTGCGGTTCTTTGGGTGAGAATCCCTGATGACAAGAACATAAAGGGTGTCGTGGCGACCTACAAGCGTGGCGGTGTGGAGGTCAACTCGAAGATTTCACGCTATGTCGACAGTCTTGCGGTTGAAGGTTTCGCTGACACGGAAGAGCACGAGATTCAGGTCTGCTCGTTCAATGTCAATGAGGACAAGTCAACTCCGGTCACAGTGAAATTCAATCCATTGGCTCCTGCGATCCGCACCGTGACCCCTAAACTGATCGCCGCCACCGGCGGAGTCAAGGTCAGGATTACGGGCAACGAAAGCAAATCAGATCTTGCTGTTTGTCTGCTCCGTGATGAGAATGTGGGCAATGCTGTCAAGCCTCTTGACCAATTAAAGTGGACGGAGGTCACGACCATGTTCACCGCCAGCGATAACATTACCCTCACAAGACGTGGCATAGAACCCAAGGAGGCCATCTTCGGAGTCTATATCCGTGACCGTTGGGGTAACGTGTCTGACACTCTTACAGCTGTCTTGAAACCAGCCAAGGAGAGCGCTGTACCTAAGGATGGTTTCAAAGGAGCTTACTTGAAAGACGACAATGTGTTCTCTCTGGAGAGTGAGCGGTCAACATATCCGCTTAAAGGCCTTTGGGACGGTTCCGGCGCTTCCGAGACGTATCGCTTCCTGGCTGTTGACAAGGTTCCTATCCCTTGCTGGTTCACCATAGATCTTGGATGCGAAGTCAAACTCAGCCGAATCGAGACACTTCCGCGAATCGGTTATCCGGAACTATTCGGTGACGCCCATCCTCGTAACTTCGAGTTCTGGGGCAGTCTTGAGCCTTCCGGCGTGGCTGGAAGCGGAGAGCACGGATTTGATGACTCATGGGTGTGCCTTGGAAAATTCATACAGCGCAAGCCTTCCGGCTACAACCCTGATGGAAAGGTCGGCATTGTGACCCCTGAGGATATCCAGGCCTTCAATGCGGGCAATGACTTCGAGTTGGATAACGAGGTATATCCTCACGCTTATGACAAGATCCGCTACCTGAGGGTGGTGCTTACATCATTCGCCTCTTGGTCGATGCCTGATATGACGGTCGGCTCCATCCAGTTCGGTGAGATCACCCCTTACGGCGAGCTTATCGAGCAGCAAGCGCAATAATTAAAGAATGACTATGAATATGATCAAGAATATATTCAATTTTCTCTCCATCGCCGCAGTCGCAGCCTTGTTCGCTTCTTGTGGCAGTCAGGACGAGATTTACAAGGAGTGGGTCAAAAAAGGTGGCTACGACTATCCGGCCAAGGCCATCAACCTCTCGTCGGTGTCAGGCTACCAGAATGTCATTGTGAGTTGGGAGAAACCTATGGATCCGGCTGTCATGACAGCCAGGTTGTTCTGGGACAACTATGCCAAATCAATCGATATTGACTATGCCGACTACCCAGACGGCAAGGTTTCGATGTTGGTGGGTGATCTGGAAGACCGTTCCTACACATTTGACATCGTGAACTATGATGATGCCGGCAACCAGTCCCTTGCTTCCGAGATAACTGTATCTCCTTATGGTGACGGCTGGATGGTCTCACGTTCGGAGCGCACGGTCAACCTTGCCAGAATGGAAGGGAGGAACGCCAAGATCGTGATGTCAAAATCAACGGACGAGATGATCGCCACACGCTTCCGCTACAAGAACCTCCAGGATGAATGGGTCGAGTGCGAGACAATTCTGAAACCAGGAGAAACCGAGGTCACTTTCAAAGATGCCCTCAAGGGCAAGAGGTTTGAATATTCCTCATCTTTCTGTCCTTCCGAAGGGAAGGACACGGTTTGGCGCGCGTGGACAAAATCTGAAGACGGCATTTCCTACCAACTTGACGGAAGCCGTTGGAATGTGGCTGTGACTAATGGACAGGTTAACGGAAACAACACGCCTGAAAAGATTTTCGATGGCAGGTTTGACCGTTCTTCCTACAGTTGGCACAGTTCAAAGTCCGACAACAACAGGCTGCTGTTTCCGAAGATACTTTCGATTGACACAATGGTGTCTCCAGGAGAGGAGTATGCCTTCACTGGCTTTACATTCTACGAGAACACCTCCTCTTCATCCATGCGCTACATCAAGAATTATGTGACCTATGTCGGCTCCAAGGCTTACGACCCGAATGATGCTGACTATCAAGAAGAAGGTCATTATGGCATCCCGTTCCTCGGCGGTACTCTGTCGACAAGCGAGCCGTTATATTCCGTGAATTCGACCAAGGGTGCGTCGGGACGTTACCTCGCCATTGTGTTCATGGATTCATGGAATGGTGTGGACGGATTCATCGACCTTTGGGAGCTTGTCCCTTACGGCTACATCCCTTCGCAGGCTGATTAAAGACCTGGCTGATGAAAATGTATCATTCACTATTGTTTACGGTTCTTGTGCTTCTCTCTGCGGCGACATCCTGCAAAGAGAAGCAGGAACCGACTCCTGATCCTAAACCGGAAGTAAAGGCGGTCACATTCACGGCCACGCTTGACGCTTCCGCCTCCGCACCGTTCAAGACTTCTTGGGCGGAAGGTGAAGCCATTCATCTCATCGGAGTCAAGGACGGCAAATCCACGTCCGAGACCATCACCGCCTCCTCCGTGTCTTCGGCAAGCGCCACTTTCACATCGAAAGGGAGCATCAAGGCAGATTGTGATGAATATTATGCCTTCATCGCGGAGACCGGTGTCACAAGATGTGATCCGGCGTCTTCTTGGACAATATCATCTTCGACAGCTTCGACCCGCTCGGTCACTGTAGCCAAGTGCGGCAAAGGGTCTACATCATTGAGTTTCAGGAATATATTCTCGTTCCTCAAGGTGGAGGTCTCCGACGCGTCCGTCAAGTCTATAGAACTGAAAGGCAACAACGATGAGGATCTGAACTATGATGCCGCAGTCTCAACGGCTGACTATTCCGTTACCCCGGTTGCGATGTTTTCGTTCGAGGCGCAGAAATCAATCAAGGTCGATGTTGCCGCCGCGGGATCAATATACATCAGTCTCATTCCGGGAACCGTTCTTGAGCTGGGCTACACCATCACCGCCTACGACGCTTCGGGCAAGGTTGTCAGTAAGTCTGTATATTCGGACAAGCTCACGGTCCCGAACGGTAAAGTGATAACAGCCGGAGAACTTCAGCCGGAATCGGTTGAGTTCACAGCATCGTTTGAGGACACCACGACTCCCGAGTTCAAGTCAACTTGGGCGGAAGGTGATGTGATCGAGGTTAGTTGCCTCAGTGGTGAGACTCTTATCTCAGAAAGCGTCAAGGCCACGGAAATCTCATCTGACGGCCGGACAGCCAAGTTTGTCTCAAACGGAACTCTCCCTGCCGGTGCCACAGGTTATTACGCGATGATTCCCGGCACAGGAGTAGACGGTTACCAGAAAGCCAACTGGTCAACCGGCAACCTCGACGGCAACACTATCGAGAAACCGATTGTCACAGTGGCAAGCTGCACGGACGGCTCAGGCAAGTTTGTCTTCAAGAACATATTCTCGCTCCTTGCTTTCAAGGTTAACGAGCCTGCCGCTTCATACGTGGTGCTGGAGGGCAACAACTCTGAAAGAATAAGCAAGAATATGCTTGTGTCTTTCAGCAGCCAGAATGTCAACGGCAACACGACTCCTGCGTTTGAGTCGGCGACATCCTTGAAGAAGACCATCGAGTCAGGAAAGACCTATTGGTTCGGACTTTACCCGGGACTTAAACTAACCAAGGGCTATACTTTGAGGGTTTACAACTATGCTGGAAAGGAGATTGGCTACTCCAAAAACAATTCTTCGCTTACTGTGGAGAAAGGAAAGATCTACAACGCCGCCAAGTTCGTTATCACAAAACCGACGGACAAGACAAAGACCTTTGACCCAGGCAACATCGTCCTTTCGCTCGGCGTGGTCAGTGACGTGCACATCAACCCTCAGTGGACTGCCGACAAATGGAAATCCGCCCTTTGGCAGCTCAAGTCCAAGGCTCTAGAAAGTGATCCGAACGGAATGGCTGGAGTCTTAGTCGTAGGTGACCTTATTGATCAGCCGAGCAACAATCAGCTGAGCCTCTTCAAATCGACCCTCGAATCCGAGATAGATGTGACAAAGACACCGATGATCTACACTATCGGCAACCACGATGTCCCTAATTATGCTTGGGCGGCTTCGATGGTCAGTGATGTCGCCTATATGAGGAATATGTTCGGAGACAAGTACTTCCAGACAGACCAGGATCAGGACATGAGGACGAAGTACGAGGCGCGCCACTGCGTCATCGGTGACTATCATATCCTTACGATATCCCCGAACGGCGACAGCCCTATAGCTTATGACCCAACAGCGGTCACTTGGCTCGACAACCAGTTGGCCGCCATCACCTCTGCGGAGCCTGAGAAGTACATCATCGTGCTTACCCACCCGATGATCAAGAACACCGTCTACGGCAGCCGTCTCGGCGAGGAAGGGGGAATATGGGAGTCCACGCTTCCGCATTATTGGGCTACCGACGCCCTGACACCGGTGCTGAGGAAATATCCTCAGACTGTGGTGTTCGGCGGCCACCTCCATTTTCCTCTGAACGACCCGCGCAGCGTATGGCAGGGTGACTTCTCCGTATTCGGATGCGCCTCGGTACGTTACATGGCCCTTGAGAACGGCAAGTACGAGGATATGTCCAGCGCTACCGTGATGAAGGACTGCAACGAATTCTCTCAGGGCAACATGCTCCAGTTCGACGCAAGCGGCAACATGCGTGTGCTGAGGATGGACTTCTACAACAAGGATGTCATCGGGGAACCTATCGTGTCCTCATACCCGACATCCGACAAGAGCCATCTCACGAAGTACAACCATACGACCCGCAGCCTTGCCAACGCAGCTCCGTCACTGTCAACCCTCAGTGTGGATGTCGCTGATGGCATCGCCACGGCCAAATGGGCTGCCGGAGCGGATGACGAGTTCGTGCACCACTACGTGCTCACCCTCAAAAAGGGCGGCGCTGTGGTGACAACCAAGAAGATTCTCGCCGACTTCTACAAGAGTGCGAAGACTTCAGGGATGAAGAAGGAATGGACTTGCTCTCTTGGCAACGTCACGGACGGAACCTACGAGTTGACCCTCGAGGCTTATGATTCTTGGGACGCCGCCGCTAAACCGCTCACGAAGACATTCCAGGTCGGTGCTGCCATTAACAGCCTTTGGACAAATGACAAGTCCGGAAGCAAGGCAATATCCGGTGGATCCGGCAATGCTTCAGAGGATTGGCTGACATATTCCAATGGCACGCTCTCATGGACCGCCAACACCACCGGTAGGCCAAGGACAGCGACTATCGCGCTTCCGAACGGTGAGGCATATTCAGTGACCCAGATTTCAGTGGAAGATTTCAAAGGGGGCTGGACGCTATATTCCAAGAGGTTCAACCCTAATGGAACGGTAAGCGGAAGCAATAATAAGGATGCTAAGGAGAATGTCGCTAACACTACTGTGGTTACGTTCGGTGAACCGCTGAAAAAAGAATCACTGAAAGATGCTTTTGGTTCTGAACACTCAAACAACATTGGAATCAAGGGATTGTACTTAGATTCAGTTATGGACGGATGTGTTGAGATCGACTATGAAGGAAAGGCTGTCAGATTCGGTGTGTTCTTTGACCGTCGCTCAGCACAGAAGGCCACAGACGGGAAATTCTGTGCCTATCTTCCAGAATGCTCAGCAAGTTATTGGAATGGTTACAATTTCGCACCAGGTGACAAGGCTTTCTCAGACACCAACTATGAATGGCTTTGGTTCAATGTTAGCGGAGACTTGAAGACAATGAAGTACCAGTATTACAATGCCGGTCAAAAGACCAGCAATGGCAAGTACTACATTTGCGGCATCTCTATAGTTAAGGCCACTTCCTCTGATAAGTCTTCAATCGCCGGCAGTTATGACGTGATTTATCAGGCAAACTACAATGGCAGCAACACCGAGAGTATGTACTTCACAAGAAATTAAACATTAATCTCTAATCACAAATTTTATTCACAATGAAATCACACTTGTTAACTCTGGCCGCAGCGGTTCTCGCGACATTCGCGTTCACCGCATGCGAGAAGGATCCCGACTACGGCGATCCTGCAGTTAATGTTAATCCTGGTGTGCTGAATTTCAAGGTGGACGGAGGTTTCGAGACAGTGAACCTCACCGCCACGGTCGAATGGACCGTTGAGAATTCGGCGTCCTGGGTTGAAGTTGTACCTATGGCGGGAGATCCATCCAAGGAGCTCCAGCCTGTGAAAGTCACCGTCTCCAAGAATGAGGACGTCGAGCGCACCGCCACCGTCACATTCAAGCAGACAGACGGCGCCCTCACCGCTAAACTGACCATTAATCAGGAAGCATATATTCCCGAGGTTCAGACTATTAATGTAGCGGACATGACAAAGTTATCCGGCATCTACAAATACCAGCGCTTCCAGCTCACCGGAACCGTTAAGAGCCTTAAGTCCGATGGCTCGTTCAACCTCGTGGATGAAACAGGTTCCGTGCAGGTTGTCGGCCTCAGCGCGTCCGAGGTTGCTTACGGCACACAGGGCGGCAAACTTGACAATGTCAAGGAGCGTGGCACCGTCACCATCATAGGCTACTACGAGGGTGGCAAGGTCGTTTATGCCTACCTTGTGAAGTATGAGGAATATTCAGAGCCAAGCCCTGACACGGCCGAGACAAAGGCTTTCCCTTACACCGCTGACTATAGGACAGCGGAGAACGGAGCCATTGTCAACAATGCGGTGTTCCCATTAGCTTTCGATGCCCTTTGGTCTTGGAACTCTACGACCGGCTGGAGAGCTTCCGGCTACAAGAACGCAGACTATACGACTGAGGCCACTCTCTACACAGAGAAGATTGACCTGAAGAACGCCGAGAAGCCTATCCTTGTGTTCGACCACATTGTAAGAGACTTCGCCAGTGTTGATGCGGCCAAGGAGCAGACCTCTGTCCTGATCAGAACGGAAGGCGGAAACTGGACTCCGGTTTCCATCACATTCTCTTATCCTGAGGTACTTGGTTCAGAGGTGATGACTTCTGAGGAAATCAAGCTTGACTCTTACATCGGTTCTGTCATCCAGATCGCTTTCAAGTACGTCAGTGACGAGAGCAAGAAGGCAGGTACATGGCAGATTCTCAAGGTCGAGGTCAAGAAGAGTGAGGAGCCGACCCAGCCGGACAACTCGTCAGGAACCGAGGACTATGACAAACCGGGTTGGGACTGGAATAAGTAATCCTTAATTGAACATAAGATGAAAAAGACTATAAAAATGCTTTTCGTGGCCGCTCTTGCCATAGCGTCAGCGGCTTGTGCCCGTGAAGAGGTTCTTGAAGGCGGGCAGACAAGAGGAGAGGCCAGGACTTTCACCTGCTCCTTTGACGAGGAGACCCAGACAAAGACTGACATCACCAAGCAGGGTAAGACGGTCTGGTCAGAGGGAGACAAGATTTTTGTCACCAACGGAACAGAAAATGACACTCTTACGGTTGGATCCCAGTTCGCTGGTCAGAGATATTTCGAATTCTCCACCACTCTTGAAGGTGAGATCTATGTTGTATATCCTTGCACTGCCGCCAAGGAAGTGAAGGAAGGCAAGTTCACTCTTGAGGTTCCAAGCGAGCAGAACGGTCAGTTCGGCTCGGCCAACATCTCCTGTGCTGTCGCCAAGGACCGCTATGTGAAGATGAGAAACGTGACATCCGTCATCCGGTTCAATGTTGACCCTGACGCCGCGGCTCCTGTAAAGGTGGTCGCCATCAACTCTAACGGCAACAACGTCGCCGGAACTTTCAGTGTTGACATGACTTCGGGCTCTCCAGTTGTCAGCACGATCGAAGGCAACAACTACTCTGCCGGTGTGACCGTGAATGTGAACGGTGACCATGGCAACAGTCTGTATGCCACTGTCATCCCGGGCACCTATGCCGCAGGTCTGACGATGACAGCCCTCACTGTTGACCTTCACAACGCTAGCGAAAGCAAGACCACGGTTTCCGAGAAGGAGTTCAAGGTCAACGCTTACTACGACCTCGGCTCCATCGGAGCGAACCTCAAACCTCTCGCCGGCGAAGGCTCCAAGGGCGATCCTTGGCAGATCTCCACAGTCGCCGACTTCCTTGCGCTCGCTTACTATGTGAACGATGGCCACAACATGAAGGGCGAATATGTCAAATTGATGGACAACATCAAGACTGTCACGACTTCTGTCGGCTACTACGATGCCGCCATTAATGAAAAGAAACAGTTTGTCGGAGATTTCGACGGTAACAGCAAGACCGTGACCCTTAGCATCAATCAGACCGCAAAGAGATCCTGCGGCCTCTTCGGAGCGATTGCCGAAGGCGCGAACATCCACGATGTGACCGTAGAAGGCACGGTAAACTCCACATTCGATGACGCTGCCGGTGTCTGTGGTCTTGTGAACGCCGCCGCCGGTGCGAAGATCACTAACTGCGTCAACAAGGCCAACGTCAAATCCACCGGCAACTACATCGGAGGTATCGCCGGTTGGTCTGACTCCGGAAACGCCAATGAATTGGTGTTCGACAACTGCTCCAATGAAGGAAGCATTACCGGTAAGACTATGGTTGGTGGTATTAGCGGAACCTTAAGAACTGGTACAGTCATCAACTCGAAGAACTCTGGTGATGTCATCGGTAATTGCAGCACTGGCGGTATTGTCGGTTATGGATATACCGGTAGTGTCAAGGATTGTTCTAATTCTGGAAGCGTTACTGCCACGGAGACAAATGGCGATGTTTCTTATATTTATCTGGATGGAAAATATGCCAAGCAACGTTTTGGCACAGGCTGGACTAACGGAACCGGTGGAATATGTGGTTATGCACAGAATATGCCTATTTCAGATTGCAAGAACTCGGGTACATTGAAGGCTCAGAATAAGGTAGGAGGTATCTCAGGATCGAATTATTGGTCAAGTATTGATCGTTGCGAGAATGTCGGACGGATAGTCGCTACCCATTGGGGAGTTGCCGGTGGCATTCTTGGCTGGGGTGTCACAAACGCCAATATTCGTGATTGCGTGAATAATGGTGATGTTGTGGGAGAGAAACTGGAGGGCACCCAGGGCCGATGGGTCGGTGGTGTCGCTGGATACATTCAGGTCCAAATCGGTAAAGGCTCATACAGTATCGAGCGTTGCACCAATAATGGAGCGGTTGCTGGTGATGGCCAAGGTGTTGGTGGCATAGTTGGTTATACACATAGTTATAACAATGCTCCTAATAGAATTGAACTCCGTAACTGCACAAACACAGGTAAAGTGACTAACAAGCAAGGCGATACCGGTGGAATCGTTGGTTGGCAGTATGATTTTGGTTCATGGACTGGCATCCCTGTTGACAATTGCAAGAATACAGGTGACATCTCAGCCGCTTACGGAGTAGGTGGAATCATTGGTTACTTCAACGGTAGAGTTTTAGGCAGCCGTACGAACCTTAGAAATTGCGAGAATCACGGTAATATCCTTTCGACGAAAACTGGTAAAGATGACGGTGCTTATGCCGGAGGTATTGTCGGCAGGACCAATGGTTTGACCACGTGTGGGACATATCTTTGGAACTGCCTTAACACAGGTAAGGTTCAATATTCAGACGCTTCTTTCAAGAATGCCTATGTCGGAGGTATCGCCGGGTCTATCTATGGTGAAATCTGGAACTGCTACAATGGCGGTGAGGTCGGACTTGTGGGTGCCGAGACACCAGAAACCGCTCTCGTCACAGTAGGTGCTCTTGCCGGTAATCTTGGAAACAACAAGGCACATTCTTCTTACTACCTTGTGGGATCTTCTGTCAACCCTATGGGAACATCATCTAAGGTAAAGGCCAATGACAATGTCCTCTCTGCCGCAAAGGATGGCACCCTTTCCGTTTCGGTAAAGATCGGAGACCAGTACTATAACAACGTTGTCGACGCATTGAACGCCAACAGGGGCAACCAAACTTTCTATTACAACTGGACAACCGGTCCTAAGTTCTCCCTTACCGGCAATGTCGGCATCGGTGACGGTCTTGACCTTGGCAACGGTGGTAAACTTTAATCTTGGAGGATAATACTATGTACAAGAAAATATTGACTATATTCGCTCTCGCCGCTTCGCTTCTCGCCTGCAACAAGGTTGAGAACGAGGTCGTGGCTCCTGAGAACGGTGCGAAGACATTGACGATCACCGCCACTCTCGGAGACCCTGCCACCCGCCTTTCATATTCAGAGGCCACAGACGGCAGCTACAAGGCAAGATTCAACCAAAACGATGTGATCTGGGCATATTTCGCCAAGGCTGACAACTCGGTTGCCGGTCCTGCGACGAAACTTGAGATTGATGCCAAGACCATCTCTTTCGACGGTAAGAAGGCTTGCTTCCGTCAGCCGCTTGTGTCAATTCCGGAAGGTGCGACGAAGCTCATTGCCTATCTTACAAACACGGCCAACACCACCAATTTTGATGGTGGCGACGACATCGTGTCGGACATCAGCTCACAGGCCAACCTCACCGCAGCCCTGAACAATCAGGTCATCTACGGCGCAGTTGACCTCAAGGATCTGACATCCTCTGACCCTGACGCTCTTGCTGCCAGCATTCCTTTCTCCTACAAGACAAGTCTGCTCAAGTTCAGCCTCGTCCTTCCGGAAGGAACTACTGTTGATCCTAAGGCCGCTGTTTCTGTAACCATGTCAGGTGAGAAGATCCACAACAAACTCCACATCTCTGGCGGCGTCCTCGGTGCCAAGAGCGAGATGGGTGAACTCAAACTCGGTGGTACGGTTGCCGGTGGCGCTGTCACGGCGTACGCTGCTGTCTGGGCTGGAGAGGATCTTAACTCAAAACTCACCGTGAACATCGGCGATGACAGCTACGTCATTGACTTCAAACCTTCCGCCACGACAGTGTCTGGCAAGGTCTACACCGTGGAGAGAACACTTCCTTCCGTTCAGGGCAAATGGGTAAAAGATGAGGCCGGTTCAGTTGATTTCCCAGCCGGCGGAGCCACAGCTGTCACCGAAGGCTTCCTTTCTTACGCTGACGGCAAGATTTCCTGGACCAAGAACGAGACTGGCAAGCCTCGTTCCGCTAAACTCTCCTTTTCAAACGGTTCTTCTTATGAGGTCACTCAGGTTGAGTCCGCTGATTTCAAGGGAGATTGGACTTTCACGACCAAGACATTCGCAGGTGCTGGCTCTTTTGTGGCAAAGGCCGATCTTTACACCTTCGAATCTGTCACGTTTGGCGCACCAAGGAACACAGAGGCTCTCAAGGATGTTGACGGCAAGACATACACGAACAATATCGGTGTGAAAGGCCTGTTCTTCGATACGATCCTTGATGCTTGTCTTGACATTGATTATGACGCAAAGACGGCCCGCATCGGTTTCTTCCTTGACACCAGAGATGGTATCGGGCAGTCTGTCAATGGGAAATATGCAACATATTTTCCTGGACTTGCAACCAGAAGTGATACAGCATGGGGAAAGCCTTGGCTTTACACAGAGACGGAACTTGGTGATCCGGACTATGTTTGGATGTGGTTTAAGATTTTTGATGACTTCAACACCATTATGTACCAGAACAGGACAACAGCTGACGTTGAGCTCCAGGCTTTGACGCAATATTCAAATGCGACAATGAATCTGATCTGCGGCTTCGGAGTCGTTCTTTCCGACACGAATGTGTTTAATCACTCAACTGTCAACGCCTACGCAAACTTCTTCCAGTGCAACCCTGCTGGAAAATCAGGCGAGTTCTTCACAAGAAAGTAATCCAAGACATAACGTGGAATATCTGACCCAAACCAGATAGCCCACCAAATTCCCGATCCGGGCGCCCCGCCAAGGCCGCCCGGATTTTTTTGCCTTATCCATAAACGTTTGATTATTATTGATAATGTGTTATATTTGCAGCTAATGCTAGAATTGTGCGATTATGATAACCGATGATTCGTCACTGTTTGATTCCTTGAATCAGGATATATGGAATCTTGGTTTTACGACGCAGACGCTCAGCAGATTGGAAACATTAACACGCAAGGTTGACGATGGCACCGCATTATTTGAACGAATTCCACAAGCGCAACAGTCAGGCCTGTCGAAAGGATCTTCAGTCCTTACGGCGGCAGCGATTATCTGTCGAGGATGTCCTCCGACAGAGTCGGATGTTCGGCAGATCTACGATACAGATGATCTTGTCGGAGACGGCCGAATCCAAGAACATTTAGTTGAAAAATGGGCCAGAATCAACGGCTGTTGGTTCGATGCTCCGGAGTTATACCTCTCATCTATAAGCCAACTGCAAGATGAGGGTACTGAAAGTGTTGTGTATTTTGATGTCAATGACCTCGTTGTCAGGAAATTAATTTCGCTTAAACATTACAACACACTTCGCTTGGCTCTTGATCGGATCATTATACATAATGCGGTTTTCCCTTATTCAGCCCTTAAAGTCTTTGGCTATGGGAAGAATCAGGACAATCGTTTTGTGGTAATGGCCGAACAGCCTTACATAAGAGGTGTCTCTGTTTCATCTGAAGAACGATGTCGCTTTATGCATGAGATGGGGTTTGAAGATGCTGGAGAGGACTATGGTATGCATCTTAATTACAAGACCGAAGCACTATACATAGGGGATTTGAATGATTATAATGTCATTAGAGGTGAGAATGGCATTCATGTTATTGATGCGGATTGTCGCTTGAACACAACAACTCTCGGATGTGGCGGAAATTTTTCGATACCACAACCGAAAATTGATTTCTCCAGTCCTTGCTCAGTAATTAGCCCGGTTTCGGAAATCTGAAAAATCCGAAGATTGATGGTTTCTCTGATCCTGGTCTGAAGGCCAAATCTGAGGTTGCGATAGACTATGCGAACATAAAAGCGTATCTGAACATCTACTTCATGCAGCCGCTTCTCAAGGAGGTCGTCGCCAATCCTACTGCAGGGGAACATTTCACAGAGGCCGGATTTTCCGACAAGTACGCATGGCTGATGCCAGCTTTGAACTCCGCCAACACGCTTAAGGGCTCCTATCAACTTGGCTTTGGCACACTCACACAAGACAATCAGGCATGGTATCAAGGTGTGGTGACTGCTGAGGACTCTTCGTTAAAGGTTAAGTGGACTTCAAATCAGGTGGCTGGAAACCTTCAGGTCCTTAAGACTACCGGCAAGAGTTATATTTATGGTATCATGGTTAATCCATATAGCAACGGTGGTACTAAGATAGGAACCGATATTTCTGCCAGCACTCTTGTCAAGAGTGGCGACAACGCTGCCTACCAGTACTGCTACCAAGGCGACATGATCTTCGTTAAGAAGTAGTAAACTTTATACATGGCATGCCCTCTGGCTAACCCCGGTCGGCATCCTAATACTCCCAAATCCGGGTGGCCTTGGCTGGGCGCTCGGATTTTTTGCCTTATCTATGATCGTTTGATTATTATCGATAATGTGTTATCTTTGCTTTGTTACGATGACGAATCCCTGTGGGACACAGACCACTTTATCTCATACTGGCAGTTCACCGAAAAACGCACCGGAATGGTTGCGGATCAGACAATTAGTGTTATCTTTGTGGAGATGACGCTGTTCACCAAGACGATGGAGGAGTGCGTGACGGAGTTCGACAGGCTGTTCTACATATTCAGGAACAGCGGAGGTTTCCAAAAGATCCCGGAGTGGATCGAGGAGGCCGGCGGAATTTCCAGACGGCTTGCCGAGGCGTGCGAGGTGGCGGCGTTCAGCAAGGAGAAGAAACTTAAATACGAGATTGACAAGATGAACGAGTGGGACATTCAGGCGCAGAAGGAATATGCTGTGCGCAAGGGCTTGGAGGAAGGCCGGCAAAAGGGACTGCAGGAAGGCCGAAAGGAAGGTCTGGAACAAGGTCTGGAACAAGGACTGGAACAAGGACTGGAACAAGGACTGGAGCAGGGTCGCGAGGAGGCAAGACTCTTAATCGCAAAGAAATTTTTCGAGGCCGGGACACCGATTGATGTAATTGTCAATTGTACGGGACTTGATAATGAGACAATTGCTTCGTTCGCTCATCCTGAGTAGTGCAATAAAATAGCAATCCGCGGTTCCACTATGGGAGCATGCGGATTGCCTTCGATGAAATCGCCTGATACATTTTGCTGGCGTTATTCAACGAATTTGCGCAGCAGGGCGTAACGTTCCTTTATGTCCGGTTTGATTTCAGGGGAAGGCGAGTGCTCTTTTCCGATTATCGCTTTTTCGACTTCCGCAAAATCTCCGCAGGACAGAAGATCCACGAAACCATTGTCGTACATTGTCTTGATCTCTGGCAGGAGTTCAGCAGCGTCAATGTCAATCAAATCACTTACAATCGAGCCATTCAACACTGCGTCTGTATAAGTTGCCGTTGGGAAGTCCTGATTTATGGCCGCAAGCAAATCCTTGAACCAAGCGATGACTTCCAGCTTTCTGTCTGACTCTAAGAAAGCGATTTGAGCGACCGCATTGGCGACAGAGAATTTCCAGAAATTCTCCAATCCGTTTTCCATCATGAAATCCATCAAGACATCAAGTTTGTTCTTCGCAAGCTTATAAATCGTAGGGACAATGATTTCCATTGAACTGTCAGCAATGTGATAGTCCAGAAAGTTATCGGTCTGCCGGAGAACTTCCAGCACGGCGTTCAGGCTGGAAGAATCGTTGCCGACCTCTCCGAGCAGCATCACACAGTGGGCAATCACGCCGGAAAAAGGCGCATCGCTCATCTCTTTCGGTATGCCATCACAGGAAAGGCCTATATTGAAAAGAAGGATATTCTCAAGGTCCCTTCTTAGGCTGTCGTGAGGCAAGGAAAGAATCTCGTCCACCTGAGCGTCTGACAGACAGGCATTTTCGGGTTCGGAAACGGTCTGAAGGACAGCCGGGTTCTCAACTTCCAGATCTGCTGGGTACTGAGGATGTCTGTACGAATATGGCTGGTTCCATTTCATCGCATTCTTATGCTTTTCATGAGATGCCTCCATCCTCTCGATGAAATCCTCTCCGAAAAGATCATCATCTGGTTCCGGGGTCTCAAAAGGATTGTCTTCGATTATGTAGTTGAAGTCCGATCCAAGATTGGCCCTCAAAGCAGGCAAGTAGCGGTCAGCCTCCTTCTGGCTGCTGACGACAAGCAGATGCTTCCCGTCCTTTCCATATTCATATTCAATCAATGGAATGGCCTCAGTGTCTTCTTCAAGAATATATTTGGCCAAGGCGAAATCCTTGCAAGGAGATATCCCTGCCTCATCGGCAAATTCGATAGCGCCGTAGATCAGATTATGAGCCTCGTTGTAGGAGATTTTCATCAGATGGTACTCCTTTTCCAGCGTATTGATAAAGTCATCATATTCATAATCTTCCATTCTAACCCGGCAAAACGCATCCTTGACTCCCAGACAATAGGTGTCAACCATATAGCACCCGATGGTTTTTCTGCCACCCTTATGGAGCCTTGAGACTATTATGTGTCCCAGGCCATTTTCCTTATAACTCTCGTTGATGAAGCAGTCTCCTATCTCAAGAGTCCTTGCCTTCTCCCGGACATACTGCTCCGGAGAAAGGAATGTCTGCTGTTTCGCGGTCTTTTTCTTCTTGGCCATTTCTGAATATTTTCGTAAATGTACGACAATTATTTGATTATATTTCCGAAAAAACAGCATGCTTCCGCAAATTGATGAATATCATAGTGCGGAATGTAGTTTCTTGAATAGTAATGAGTTACAGAACGCTGCCCTCTGGATATGACTGGCAGGGTTTGTGAATATGTTCAAAGTCAGGCAGTTATGGTTTGCGAGGGATATTCGGAGAGTGGCTTCGTAGGCACGTTGGATTCGTAAGCGTGTACCGGTTTGTCTGACATCTCTAAACAACTTCTCACGTAGGATGCAGTTTTTTCTGTCATTTTTGTATATTTGTGATTGTGGCTTTGGTGCCCGAGTATTTGGTCTCCAAGGCTGAAGGATATTCAAATCATATAAAGACCTAAGAATATGTTCGCAAAAGAAATCTACATCGCAAGACGCAAGTCTCTGCTGGAGAAGATGGCTCAGACCGCTCCGCAGGGAAAGCGTGGAATAGCACTGTTCGTTGGCAACGTCGAAGCCGCGGCCCAATACAAGGACAACGCCTATAAATTCCGTCAGGACTCATCCTGGCTGTACTATTTTGGTCTTGACGAGCCGCGCTACGCCGCGATTCTGGATCTGGACAGCGGCGAGGAGACCATCTTTGCGGACGATGTGGAGATTGGTGACATCATCTGGATGGGACCTCAGCCTTCTGTGGCCTCCAAGGCAGCCGAGGTGGGCGTGAGGAACACTGCCTCATATGGCTCGCTGAACATCGCAGTCACAAAGGCTCTGGCCACAGGCAGGAATATTCATTTCCTCCCTCCTAGCAGGTACTACAACATGATGAAACTGGCAGCGCTTGTCGGCATCTCCAATGAGGATGTCACAAGGATTGCCCCGATTGACGAGGACGGCGGCAAGCACGCCTCAAAGGAACTCGTGCAGGCGGTTATCTCGATGAGGCTTGTGAAGGAACAGTGCGAGATTGACCAGATTGACGATGCCGGCGCTCTCGGCCAAAGGATGCACACTGTCGCCCGCGAAAGCGTGAAGGTTGGAATCATCGAGCAGGAGATTGTCGGCAAGATGGAGGGGGTGACCCTCAGCGAGGGTTGGGGAGTGTCGTTCCCGACAATCCTTACACAACATGGCGAGACTCTACACAACCATCTGCATGACAAGGTCATAGAGCCGGGCAAACTGATGGTTATCGATGCCGGAGCCGAGAACAATATGCACTATGCCTCGGACTTCACCCGCACCTTGCCGACAAGCGGAAAGTTCACCCAAAAGCAGAGGGACATCTACCAGATTGTGTGCGACTGCAACGAGCTGGCGTTCAAATTGACAAAGCCTGGTGTCGCCTACAGGGACGTGCACCTGGCCGTGGCCAAGTTGATGCTTGAGGATCTTCGCTCGCTGGACATCGTGCGCGGCAACCTGGACAACATGCTCCATGAAGGCATTGCCGGACTCTTCCAGCCGCATGGTCTTGGCCACAACATGGGACTTGACGTTCACGACATGGAAGACCTCGGCGAGGATCTCGTGGGCTACGATCCGGACCAGAAGCGTTCAGCGCAGCTTGGCCTCGGGAGTCTCAGAATGGCCCGCAGACTTGTTCCGGGCAATGTCATCACCGATGAGCCGGGAATATACTTCATCCCTGCCCTGATCGAGAAATGGAAGAGCGAGAAACGCGACAAAGGTTTCGTGAACTACTACAAACTGGAGCACGACTATCTCGACTTCGGCGGAATCCGTCTGGAGGATGATGTTCTCGTGACTGAGGACGGCGCTCGCCGCACAGGTCCGGACCGCCTTCCTATCCAGCCTGACGATGTCGAGGCCGCCATGGCTTAGAATTTTTCCTTGGATATCGGATGAGCGTTATTGTAATCATCCTTGCCGTGCTGGCTGGAGTGATCGGCATCGTCGGTAGCATTGTCCCCGCCTTGCCCGGTCCTCCTGTCAGCTGGGTCGGGTTGATGATTCTTTATTTCTGGGGGAATGGCACAAACGGAGCCGGAGACCCTATGTCGCTGACATTCCTGCTTGTCTGGCTTGGAATCACGGTAGCCGTGACAATCATCGACTACATTGTGCCTTCATGGTTCACCAAGATCACCGGAGGCTCCAAGGCGGCGGGCAGGGGAGCGATGGCCGGTATGCTGGTCGGGATGTTCGTCCCGCCTGTAGGGATCATCCTCGGAACCCTTCTCGGAGCCTTTCTCTCCGAACTGGTTTTCGCCGGTAAAAACGGATGGGATTCCGCAAAGTCAGCGTTCGGCGCCTTGATGGGATTCCTCTGCGGAACCGGTGTCAAGCTGATAGCCAGCGGGATGATGATGTACTATATATTCGTGTACATTGCTTGATGCGGCCGCGTTCCTTTGGCAGGTAATAAGGAATCTGTTTTGATTTGTTTGAATGTCCTTTGAGGTGTAGAACCTTCAACAAACAATTCAAGATAGTCTTAAAGTGTGCTTGCGTGAGCGTAGGCTATCCCTAAGGTTCATACTGTCTGGCGGCCAGCCGCAGGCGGGCCGCGATGGAACGCACTAGGGACTTGGGCTGGAGGACCTTCACCCCGTCGGCGAATTCCAGCAGCGATTTCTCCAGCTCGAAATTCATGCAGACATTGATTTGGAAAGTCACCGAGCCGTCCTCGTCCCGCTCCACGACCACCTGGCTGGAGTGCAGCGGCTTGGTCTCGATGTACGGAGCGAATTTCGGTGTGGCCTTGAACCTGACGGCCGTCTCCCGGTCTCCCTTCCCAGGAATCTTCGTCACCCCAATCATATTCTTGAAATATTCCTCGGGAACGAACTTTTCGTCGGAGATGAACTTCGCTTCCTGAGGAGCGGAATTTATAGCCTCGATCCTGTCAAGCGCAAGGTTGACGACATAGTTGTCGCGCTCACCTCTGCCGAAAACGAACCAGCGGTTGCGGTATTCCTTCAAAATGTAAGGGCTGAATATGAATGATCTGGCTTTAGGGGACTTGAAGGAATGGTAGGTCATCAGAACCGGTCTGCGCGCGACAATCGCCTCGTAGAGCGGCGTGATGTGATTCAGACCTTTCAGCCGCTCGTTGGATTCCAGGAATATCGCCGGTTTCCGCTCTTCCCTCACGGCGTTGACATAGTCTTCCAGCCGCCCTACAATGTCCTCCACGCCAGAGAACCCGCTGAATCCGGACAGCTGCTTAAGGACAGCGACCGCCTCCCTCATCTGCCCCAGATCCGAATCAGTCAGCGGCACATTGGAGATTGAATATTCCGGATCCTCGTAGGTGTAGTATTTCTTGTCCCGGACCACGATAGGGGCGTTGTAGCCGAGTTCGTCAGAGCGCATCCTTTGGATGTCGAGCTGGATGGTGCGGACGGAAAGATATTCATCCTTCCCGGTATATTCGTAAAGCGCGTCGGAGCATGCTTCGACAAGGTCTTCGAGGGTCCATCGTCTCGCGCGGTTCCTCAGGCATATGTCGATTGTCTTGTAGCGTAGCAGGGCATTCTTGTTCGCAGGCATTTTTATAACTGTTTTATAGTCAGGTGCTATCGGCTTGCATTTTGAGATAGGTACCTCCATTAAGGTACACCATCTTTATGACCGTTCCGGCAAATTTCGTAAAAATATAATCACTACGCAAAAACATTGCGTGATTGGCTGTTTACTTTGCATCAGTAATCAGGAATAACCAAGGCTCGCAAGAACCGGTGGCGCATCACTGATGGGAATTTTGGGAAAACACTTTAATATTAAATGGCTATGAACGAGTTTTTGATCAATGACACTCCTGTCAAGATTTGGGCCGATGTGCTTGACCCTAGAGCATACAAACAGATTTACAACCTTGCCGCTCTCCCGTTCGTGTTCCACCATCTGGCGTTCATGCCGGATGTGCGCGCCGGAGTCGGAATGCCGATCGGGGGAGTGCTTGCCACAAAAGGTGTGGTTGTTCCGAACGCCGTCGGGGTTGACATTGGCTGCGGAATGTGCGCCGTGAAGACCAACATCCGAGTAGGGAACATCACTGCCGAGGTTTTGAGGAAAGGCCTGATGCGCGGCATCCGCAAGCGGATCCCTCTGGGAATGGACAGGCATAAGACCGCTCAGGACGAGTCTCTTATGCCGCAAGGCTTCGACATAGACTCTATGACTGTCGTCAGGAACCAGTATAAGTCGGCCTTGAAGCAGATCGGCACTCTTGGTGGCGGCAACCACTTCATCGAACTTCAGAAGGATGAATATGGCTGGCTTTGGATAATGATACATTCCGGCTCCCGCAATCTAGGGAAACTGGTCTGTGACCACTACAGCGTCCTTGCTGGGAAGTTGAACGCCATGTGGTTCGCAAAAACGGATCCGGACAACGGGCTGGCGTTCCTTCCGGTGAAGTCCAACGAGTGCGGGCAATATTGGAACGAGATGCAGTATTGCATACAGTTCGCGCTGGCAAACAGGAAATTGATGATGGACCGCATCTGCGAGGTGGTCAAAGATGTGATTCCGGAGGCAGAATTTGAACCTATGATAAACATCGCGCACAACTACGCTGCCTGGGAGAACCATTTCGGGGAGGATGTCATAGTCCACCGCAAAGGTGCGACAAGAGCCGGAGTCGGCGAGACCGGCATCGTCCCTGGTTCTCAAGGCACAAAATCTTACATCACGGAAGGTCTCGGGAATCCAGACTCGTTCCTCTCCTGCAGCCACGGCGCGGGCAGGGTGATGTCTCGCTCCGAGGCTGTGCGCACCCTGAGCCTCGAGGATGAGATTGCAAAACTTGACGCCAAGTGCATAGTGCACGCCATCCGCGGCGTCAAAGACCTTGAGGAGGCCGCGTCAGCCTACAAGAACATCGACAAGGTGATGGCCAACCAGAGCGACTTGACAAAGATTGTCACTACACTTGAGCCCATCGCTGTCATCAAAGGTGTCTGATTTCTTATTGAATGTCGATCATCGGACTGGCGAGGGCTTTCCGAAGCTGCTCATCGTAGCGGAGACGCACTTTGATGCCTGCCTCCTGGAAGTGGTAACGGACAGCGATCTCCTCCTCGATGAACGGCACGATCTCATCTTTCTTGAGTTTCAGGAAGGTCTCCTTGTCCATCTCCAGCGCTTTTTGAAGGGCGTCAAGCTCAGCGGACATATTCTTTGCCAGACCGTCTTTCTCCAGTTCCTTCTTCATCCTGTCGAAGTAGGTTTTCGCACTGGAACGGTAGTCGAAGTCCTTGGTCTTGGCGAACGCCACGAAATCCGCCCAGTCACTGTCGGCAAGGTGGAAGTCCTCATCCGCACTGGCGTGCGAACGGACGTAGTCAAGGACATATTCCTGGATGATTCCTGAATATACGAGAGAATATGTCAGGCGGCTGTAGTCGTGTCCATCTATGGTGACATCCGGAGTGATGCCGCCGCCGTCGCGCACCGTCCTGCCGTGGGCGGTCTTGAACTCATGTGTCAGTGAGTCAGGGATATAACCGACGCTGCCGTCCTCGTTGCGGTGCGAGTAGTCGATCGCTTGGACGCACCGGCCTGATGGGGTGTAGTATTTCGCTGTGGTGACTTTCAACTGACCGTTGTAAGGGAGCGGGCGGATGCTCTGGACAAGTCCCTTGCCAAAGGTTCTTGTGCCCATGACCGTGGCTCTGTCAAGGTCTTGGAGAGCTCCGGTCACGATTTCCGACGACGATGCCGAGCCGGAATCCACCATCACTATGATCGGGATCTTGGTGTCAAGCGGTTCGGATGTGGTATTGTACTTCATCTCCGTGCCTGCGGCCTGCCCTTTCGATGACATTACCATCGATCCTTTCGGCACGAAAAGCGACACGATGTTGATCGCCTCGCTCATCAGTCCGCCCCCGTTGCCGCGCAGGTCGAGAACCAACTTCTTCATTCCCTGTTTCTTGAGTTTAAGGAAAGCGTTGCGCAGTTCTCCGGAGACATTCTCCGTGAATCCGCTCTGGTAGATGTACCCGGTCGTGTCGTTGAGCATCCCGGCATATTCAATGTCAGGAAGATGGATTCTCTCGCGGGTCACCATGATGTCCACGACTTCCTTTGAGCGCAGCTTCAGCACTTTGAACTTGACGGTCGTGCCCGGCTTGCCCTTCATCCTGTCGGAGCATTCCTGGCTTGTGAGCCCGTGCGTGCTCTGTCCGTCTATCTCCATGATCTCGTCGCCACAGTGAAGTCCGTACTTTTCGGCCGGCGAGCCTTTGTACGGTTCGTTGATGATGACGTTCCCGTCCTTTTCCGGCTTGTAGATGACCGCACCGATGCCGCCGTAGGACTTGTTGATCATCATCATCAGATCCTCGTTCTCCTCTTCCGGAATGTAAACCGTGTAAGGATCAAGGCTCTCCAGCATCGCGTCGATGCCTGCCCTCTCGATTCTGTCCACCGGCAGCGAGTCAACATAAGACCTGTTGAGCTCCTTGAGGATGGAATTCTGAATCTCGGTCCATTTTCCGAGTTTGAAACTCTGTGACTGTCCGTAGGCCGCGGCGCTGACCACTACCGCCAGCGATGCCGCTATCAATGATTTGATCTTCATATTCTTTGAATATATTCCTGAATATATCCGCCCCCGCCCTTGTGGCGGAGCGACCAGCACACGGGCGCAACACCCGTGCCAACCCTGCAAATTTAAGTATTTTCTGATAGATATGCCTATCTCGGAAACTGTTTTGTGTTTTTTGTCCGGCCAGGCCACACTTTTGCCGGACATATTGCCGTGATCCGCCACTTTGTCCTGCCAGGAGGCTTTCCCACGGACAAACACAAATTGAAATTTGGTAAAACAACGCATTCTGCGGATATTTGCAGAAGTGTACAAACAGATTTTCAGGCAACATGACAAAAATAGTTTTCGCGACGGGCAACCGCGGGAAGCTGAGAGAGGCTTCCGAGATTTTGGGTGATGGGTTTGAGTTGGTGACTCCGGCGGATTTCGGTATCACTGAAGACATCCCGGAGACAGGGGAGACTCTGGAGGAGAACTCGCTCCAGAAGGCACGCTATATCTACGACAGGAAAGGGTGCGACTGCTTCGCGGACGACACGGGACTGGAAGTGGATGCCCTTGGAGGTGCTCCTGGGGTCTATACGGCCCGTTACGCGGGACCATCCAAAGATTTCAATCTGAATATGGACAAGGTGCTCTCGGAACTCTCCAAACTGGAAGAGACCGGTCTGGATGTCAGCCGCAGGGCGCGTTTCCGGAGTGTCGTGACGCTGATCTTTGACGGCAAGGTGCACCAGTTCGAGGGCACGATGGAAGGCACAATCGCAAGGGAGAAATCCGGCAGGGGAGGCTTCGGCTACGACCCGATCTTCATTCCGGACGAATATCCCGGACTCACCGCCGCCGACATCACCGAGGAACAGAAAAACGAGATCTCGCACCGGGGCAAGGCCTTGAGGGCGATGGCACAGTGGCTCAATAAGCGGTAATTTTTGCGATTGCTAAGTAAGCGGCAACTTATTATAACAGTTACCTGATGCGCGAAAAGGCTGAACTCATCGTCATCGGCCACACCAAAGTCGGTGAAAATTCCATCGTTCTCCACACCATCAGTCGGGAATATGGAAGGCGGGGCTTCCTTGTGAAGGTGAGCCCCAAGACGGCTATGGCGCTTTTCCTGCCCCTGAATATTCTTGAGGCGGAAGTCTCCGAGAACCCGAAGTCGGATCTTTGGTTCGCCCGCAACTTCGTCAGTGTCAACCCTCTCGTGGGTATCCGAGGAAATATTCACAAGAACACGATGACGCTTTTCATGAGCGAGGTGCTTTTCCGTGTGATAAAGGATCAGACGAACGAGGAAGGGCTGACGGACTGGCTGAAGAAGACAATACTGACGCTGGACGCCCTGCAGAGCGACTTCGCCAATTTTCACCTTTGGTTTCTGCTGGAACTCTGCTCTGTCCTCGGATTCAATCCAGACACAATCGGTCTCGCACCATTCTCCGGCAAGCATCTTGATCATATAAAGTTCCTGCTGACCCGCTCGTTCGGCGAGGCGATGCTGCTGCCCTTAAGAGGTTCCGACCGCAACGAGATCGCCGAGTGCATCCTAAAATACATCGAGCACCACACCGAATCTTCCGTCAATGTCCGCTCCCTGGCTGTGCTAAGGGATATTTATGGATGAGAGGTCGACAAAGACTTCCGGTACCCCATCATTATTGCCTTGAACTGATTGTTTTAGAAATGAATGGAGGTTGACCAAAAAAATCTGGTCAACCTCTTAACAATTTTTTTTGTCAGATGCGGGTTTTTGCTTATATTGTGAAACTATTAATAACAAAAACAGTAACCAAATCGACCTGTTTATGGAAAGATTTGCAAAAAAGATTAACTTGTCAAGCGGAGCCGCTGCCATTGTCACGGCCTGCTTCCTGACGTTGCCGGGCTATAGGGCAACAGCAGAGACACCTTCCGCCGTTCCGGCTGAAGTGACCGCTCAACAAAACATCGACATCAAGGGCCGTATAGTTGATCAGAACGGGCAGCCTGTCATCGGCGCAAGCCTGTTCCAGCAAGGTACAAACAACGGAACCGTCGCTGATGTGGATGGCAGATTCTCAATCAACGTGCCTGCCGGTGCGTCTCTCAAGGTTTCCTGTCTTGGCTATCAGGATGTCATTGTCACAGCCAAGAACGGGATGACAATCATGATGAAAGAAGACAACGAGGTCCTCTCCGAGGTTGTTGTCGTGGGCTACGGTGCCCAGAAAAGAGCTGACATCACAGGTGCGGTCGCCTCTGTCGATGTCGGAAAGACTTTGGAAAGCCGTCCTATCGCGGATGTCGGCCGTGGACTTCAGGGCGCGGTTCCGGGAATGAACGTGGTGGTGCCTACAGGTGAGGTCGGCTCGGATCCTCTCATCAAGATCCGCGGACAGATCGGCTCCATCAGCGGAGGAAACTCACCTTTGATTCTTTTGGACAACGTGGAGATTCCGAGCATCCAGCTTGTCAACCCTAACGACATCCAATCGATAACGGTCCTCAAGGACGCCGCGTCCGCCTCGATCTATGGTTCAAAGGCCGCGTTCGGAGTTGTGCTCATCACGACAAAGAACGGCACCCGCGGCCCGAAACTCCAGGTGTCATATTCAAACAACTTCTCTTGGCAGAACCCTGCCAAGGAAATCAACATCGGCGGGATCGAGGCTCTTGAATATACCTACGACGCGCAGTTGAACAGGGAATCCCCGATGCCCGCCGGAGGTTTCTGGCGAATCGATGAGAACAGTCTCCAGAAAGTCCGCGAGTGGCAGGAGAAATATGGCGACACCGTCGCTTGGAACGATCCTATCCTTTATGGACGCGACTGGTACTATGACGGAACCAACAAGTACGGCTACCGTCTCTATGACGGAGTCAAGGCCATGGTCCGTGAGTGGGCCCCGTCTATGACCCATAACCTTTCCGTGACGGGCTCCAACGATCACACTTCGTTCAACATCGGCCTTGGTTACCTTGACCAGAGCGGAATGACAAAGCCTGCGAAGACAGATGACTTCAAGAGGTACAACGCTTCCTTCGGATTCACGAGCGAGGTCAACAAATATCTCACCCTGCGCGCAAGCGCGATCTACTCAGACCGCAACAAGCGCTACCCTGGCGTGGGCACGACTTCCGCGGACCCTTGGCTCTACCTTTACAGATGGAGCCCTTTGTTCCCGATCGGAGTGATGGAAAGAGACCACTATCTTCAGGAACCGGCGTATGAGCTGATGGCGGGCAACACCGACAACCTGAGGAACAGGTATTTCAACATGAACCTCGGAATGACGCTCAATTTCACAGAGAACTGGAATTTCCAGTTTGACTACACCTACGACAGGCAGATGAGGGATCAGAACAGTTCCGTCGTCTATTTCGAGGCCGGCCAGCACTGGTACTCTCCGACCGCATGGGTCGAGAACGGAAGCCAGGTCTATGTCAACGAGGAAGGGCAGATTGTGGAGTCCGGGGGAATGCCGGCTTACACATTCCCTGTCAACAGGTATCTCAACTCCAACGTCAGCGAGAAGTCTGACTATGTCAAGAACTATTCCCGCAACGATGACAACAACACCATCAACGCCTACACGACCTATCACCTCTCTCTTGGCGAGAACCACCAGCACGACTTCAAGTTCATGCTCGGTATGAATCTCGTAGCCGGCAAGTGGAGTTCCTACACTGTCAGAAAGAACAATCTCACGGTTCCGGACAACCCTCAGTTCGCGACAGCGACAGGAGATCAATTCGCTGATGGATCAAGGGATTGGTCAGGCCGCCTCGGATTCTTCGGCCGTGTCAATTACTCTTTCGGCAATCGGTACTTCATTGAGGGCAACCTCAGGCGAGACGGCTCACACAAATTCCCGACAGACCTTCAGTGGAAATGGTTCCCGTCATTCTCCGCCGGCTGGATATTCACAAACGAAAGTTTCCTTGAGCCGGTGAAGCCTGTTCTGAGCTTCGGTAAGATCAGGGCTTCATGGGGCAGTGTCGGCGACCAGTCCGTCTCCAGCAACCTTTACAAGTCGATCCTTGCGGGCGGACAGTCCTCGTGGATCGGAGGCAACGGACAGAAGGTCACCAAATATGACACCCCTTCGCTTGTGGACAGCGACATAACCTGGCAAATGATAGAGACCCTTGACTTCGGAACCGACCTCAGATTCTGGGACAACCGCATCGGCCTCACCTTTGACTGGTATCGCAGAGACACCAAGAACATGATCATTCCTGGAGAGACACTTCCTTCAACGCTTGGAGATTCCGCTCCTAAGGGCAACTACGGCAACCTCCGCACCAACGGTTGGGAAATCGCGTTCGATTTCAGCCACAGATTCTCCAACGGCCTGGGAATCAACTTTACCGCTTCCCTCGCCGACGCGACCACAAAGATCACAAAGGGCGCGGACTGGGAGACTCCTTGGGAGGACCGCCTGCTCAGCAACGCCTACTCTACCGGTCGCCGCTACGGCGACATCTATGGCTATGTCACAGACCGCCTCTACCAGAAGGACGACTTCGTTTACGGTCCGGACGGCAGGATTGAGAGAGTCAACGTGATCTACAGGGGCACGATCCATTCCACCAACAGGCAGACCTCAAAGTATCCTGTCTATCAGGTTCAGTTTGAGAACGGAGACAAGCTTGTCTGCGGTCCTGGCGATGTGAAGTTCGTGGACATCGACGGTGACGGCTACATCTCTTCGGGATCCGGAACCAACGGAGATCCTGGTGATCGTGTCGTGATCGGCAACACCACCCCTCGCTACGAGTACAGCTTCAGGTTCGGCACTGACTGGAAGGGCTTCGACTTCTCCATCTTCTTCCAAGGTATCGGCCGGCGCAAGATCTGGGGAGGCGGACAGCTTGCCATCCCTGGCTACAGCGCCAAGGAAGGAGCCCTTCCTAAGACTTTCACGACCGACTATTGGAGAGAGGACCGCACCGATGCCTTCTATCCTCGCGCCTGGGATCTCGGCGGAGCCAACACCGGCTTTACGATGCAGGTGCAAAGCAAATATCTGCTGAATATGGCCTATCTCCGAATCAAGAACATAACGTTCGGATATTCACTTCCGCAGAATCTTCTCAGGAAGGTTTGCCTCAGCCAGGTGAGGGCTTATGTCTCGCTGGAGAACTTCTTTACGTTCGACCACCTCAGGGGACTTCCTATCGATCCTGAGGCCATCACCGGCTATTCCATGTTCAACACCACAAGTTACAACCTGACCAGGACAGGTGTGGGAACTCCTACATTCAAGTCAGCGTCCGTGGGTCTTCAGCTAACCTTCTAAAAAATGACAAATATTATGAAACTCAAGATATTCACAGCAATAGCAGGCCTCGCGCTGCTCTTCGGTGCCTGCGATGAGGTGCTTGACCGTCCGTCCCCGACAGTGGCCGAGGACGAATCCTACTGGACCAGCGCCGAGAAGGTTCGCCTCTATTCCAACGGCTTCTACCTTCATTATTTCGAGGGCTACGGAACCGGTTGGACCCATTCTTCGGCTCCGTTGCTCGACTACACGTTCAGCGATGATGTGGTGAACTATTCCACCCAAGGCCAGTTCACGCGTGCCGTGCCGACTTCGACCGGATGGGATAGCAACTATAAGTGGATCCGCAGGGCCAATGTGATGATCGACAGGATCGACAGCAGGATGACAGGCATCCTTTCCTCAGAGGAATATTCCCACTGGATGGGAGTCGCCAGACTTTTCAGGGGATTGGAATATGCCAGACTGGTCAATTCCTACGGCGATGTGCCTTACTACGACCACGTGGTGAAGAACACCGACAAGGACGACCTCTACAAGGACAGAACTCCGAGAAACGAGGTAATGGACAATGTCTATGATGACTTTGAATATGCCATTGCGAACATCCGCCTCAATGACGGCGCTCAGAACATCAACCGTTATGTGGCCGCGGCTCTCGTGTCACGCTGGGCCCTTTACGAAGGCAGCTGGCAGAAGTATTACTACAACAATCCCGCTCAGGCCACCAAGTTCTTCAATCTGGCTGTCGCCGCCGGTGACATTGTGATGAACAGCGGACGTTTCGACATCACCCTCGATTTCCGTTCGCTCTTCGGATCCAAGGATCTGACTTCCAGCAAGGATGTGATCCTTTACAGGAAATACGACGCGGCTCAGGGTGTCACCCATTGTGTGGCCTCCTATTCCAATGTGAAGGAATCCAGGACTGTGGGACCGAACCTTGCGCTCATCAAGGCATTCGCCTGCGTGGACGGCAAGGATTGGCAGACATCCACTGTCGAGAACCATAAGGATTTCTCAATGGCCAACCTTATCAAGACCAGAGACTCGCGCTTAGAGGCATCGTTCTATTGCAAGCCGACCGCCACGTCCAAGAGCAGCTATCTGTACCCGGTGAAGTTCATCCCGCGCTCGGCCTTGAAGTATCTTGACACTCCGGGAGGATCTCCGGAAGTTGAATATACCTCCGCAAACAATCTGAACGGATATCCTGTCCTCAGGTACGCCGAGGTTCTGCTGAACTGGATCGAGGCCAAGGCTGAGCTTTCGACGCTTGGAGCCGGCTCCGTGACCCAGACTGACATCGATTTGTCAGTCAACAAGATCCGTAACCGTCCTTTGGCTCAGGAGGCGATTGACAGAGGTGTCCAGAAGACCGCTCCGATGGACCTGGCCGCTCTTCCGGACGATCCGTCCAGAGATTCTGACGTTCCGGCTCTCCTTTGGGAGATCAGACGCGAGCGCAGAATGGAGTTCGCGTTCGAGCACTCCAGAATCGTGGACCTGAGGCGCTGGAAGAAACTTGAATATATGGACACGGACGCCAACGTGGACCTGCTTGCGGGCACGTGGGTGAATTTCCCTGCCGAATGTCCGGGTGATCTGGTTGATGGCAACAAGGGCAAGATCCGTGTGATGACAGCGTCAGGTGACCTCATCACCTTCGATGGAAAGAACGGGGCCAAGATGGTCGGATTCTTCTACCCGTCCGAGAACAAGGGCAGGCTTCCTTTCCTCAATGTTCCGAACATCAACCCTTACCTCACTCCTGTCGGATCCAACACAATCACCGACTATGCCAACAAGGGTTACAAACTGACACAGACCGAAGGATGGCCAGATTCTTCTAACTAATTTAAACAGAGTAAGATTATGAAAAAGATAATAAGATTCTCCCTTGCCTTGCTGGCTTTAGGATTCGTCTCCTGCGAGAAGGAGCTGCCAAGCCAGGTGGAGCAACCGTACGACACCGAGATCACTTCTATCGCGATAGTCAATGCGGGTGCTGACGGGGCGACAGTGATGGAAGGACGCATCGACGAAGAGAACAAGATGATTGACTTCAAGAGAATTGATCCGGCCACGGATTTCTCCAAACTGATGGTCAAGGCTTCTCTTTCAGAAGGTGCGGTGCTTGAGAACGATGTCTTCGATTTCTCCATGGACGGAGAAACTTCGGAAAAGACGCTGATTCTAAGAATCAAGAACCACAACCGTTACAAAGACTACTTCATCCGGGTCAGGAAGAAGGTCCCTGTTTTCGGCGCTGATTGGGAAAAGGTCAACACCTATGGTTTCTGCGCGGCCACGAACAACACCTATGAGCATTTCAATTCCGCCTCCACGCGTTGGGCCGGATTTGACGGTGAATATGTCCTTGTGGTTTCCCGGAAAGGCGGCACGAACCCTCATCTTCTGAAGGTATCTGACCTGAAGGAAGGCAAGATCGAACCGATCATGCTGAACAACGAAGGCGTCACCGGTGGAACTTTCCCGATCCACAGCGGTGCTGTGGTGAAAGGTCACACTTATGTGAGCAACCTTTCAGGCGGCGGCAAGTGGTCTCCATTGAAGATCTACTACTACGAGACTCCGACTTCCACTCCGGAAGTGATTTTGAATGTGACGCTTGACACTATAGACGGGGCTAACTCAAGACATGGCGACAACGCTTCGTTCAATCTTGACGAGAACGGAGACGGTTATGTGTTCTTCGGCAACAACGGTGGTACTGATGTCCTGAGGTTCACGATAAGAAACTGGAAGGAGATCGATCCGGCCAGCGCTGTGGTTCTTGGATCCGCGTCCGGCGCCAACTCTTACATCACTGTCAACAGGATCTGGGGCACGGACAGCTACATCTTCGGCGGCATCTACATGGCTCCGAAGATTGTGGACGAGTCGATGTCTGTCCAGTATTCTCTCAAGGCCAGCAGTGTGCCGGCGCAGTCAACAGCGTGCCAGATAATCAGTTTCAATGAGGAACGTTATCTGGTGACGATGACCGCCGGAAGAACCGAGGACGTAACCCCTACGATGAATGTCTATGACATCACGAAGGGAGGAGACTCCTTGACCGACTGCCTTGCAAGATTTGAGGATGGTGACCACAAGCCGGTATATTCATTCATTCTTGGTGGTGGAAAGAGCATCTCTCCGGGAACCAATCTTAACTACTTCATCGAGAAGGACGCTGAGGGAAAGGACAGCAAGCTTTACCTGTTCGCCGCCCGTTGCGACTCTGGATTCGCTATCTGTGAATTCCCGATAAAGGTGGCTCTTGACGACTGATGACGAGAATGAAAAGATTAGCAAGAATATTTTTGTTCGCGCTTCTGAGTGTGGCCTTCTTCGCCTGCGGAAAGGAAGAGCAGCCTTTCAAGCCGGGCGGCACTTCCGGCGGAGGAGGCTCCACCGGTGGCGGCGGCACAACCGACCCGTCCAAGATTGAGTTCCCACGAAAGGAGTTCAGGGGAGTCTGGGTGGCCACAGTCTGGGAACTTGACTGGCCTATGGGCGCGCACGACGCCGCTTCTCAGAAGAAAAAGTACACCGAGTATCTTGACCTGTTTGAGAAATGCGGTGTCAACGCCGTCTTCTTCCAGATCAGATCCAAGGCTGACGCGTACTATGAGTCTCAGTATGAGCCGTGGAGTAAGACAATAACCGGCACTGCCGGCAATAATCCTGGCTATGATGTCCTCAAGTTCTTGATAGACGAGACACACGCTCGAGGTATGCAGTTCCATGCCTGGATCAATCCTTACCGTGTCGAGACAAGAGCTTCCGCCTCGGCTGAGTTTCCGGCTCTGGATCCTAAAATTCCGTCCTCTATGGTCAAGGACTACAACAAGATCCGTGTCTATAATCCGGCTTTGCCGGAGGTTCAGGACAGGATAGCCGCCATCGTCAAGGAAATCATTACGAAGTACGATGTGGATGGCCTTCACATGGATGACTATTTTTATCCGTCATTGGAAAAGGGTGAGTCTTTGAATGATGCTGCTGAATATGCCAAATATGGTTCGGGATATTCAAAGGTCGAGGATTTCAGGCGCGCCAATGTCACCAAGGCGATTGAGAAGATCCATAATGTGATTGCCCAGACCCGTCCGGAGGTGATTTTCTCCGTCAGCCCTCAGGGCAACTATGACAACAACTACAACGCTTTGTTCGCTGATGTCGCCAACTGGACCCGCAACGGATTGATCGATGTGATCATTCCTCAGCTGTACTACAGTGTCACGACGTTCCAGACACGGATCAAGTGGTTTGTTGACAATGCGTTCAAGAGCCACCTGATGGCAGGCTACGGAATCTATAACTTTGCATCTGACGCGTCAAACTCTGATTTTAGGACAACGTCTTCGTTCTACAGTCAGTACAACTATGCGGCTCAGATCAAACGTGTTGAAGGTGCGCTTTTGTACAGTGCCAAGAGTTTGACGGATAATAAGATTGGAATAACGGACGCGGTCAAGGGTGCGTTCGGGACGAAGACTCTGATCCCGTACCTTCTTGCCGCTGACGAAAAGAAACCGGATGCTCCGACAGAAGTCAAGGTGAACGGCTCGTCACTTTTCTGGAACGGTGCAGGGCCTATGTTCGCTGTCTATAAACTGGACGGCTCTAAAAAGAAGGCCACTCTTGTAGGAACGACAAAGGACAAGACCTTCGGCCTCTCTTCGAAGGGTACATATCTGGTTACCGCCATCAGTGAGTTGAACTCGGAAAGCGAGGCGTCTGAACTGGTGACATATTGATGTCTTTTCGAATGTTTATAAGGTTGGCCAAAGTCCTTTTGGCCAACCTTAAGTGGTCTTTTGTGGCCAACATCCGCTCTATGGTTGTGCTCGGGGAAATCTACGGGTTGTATTTCCGGCTGAGGGTCGCGTCAGGGAGCGGATGTTGCTTATAGTCATGGCCCACCGGGTTATTTCAGGATTATGCCGTCAGGGGAGATTTTTATGTCCAGTTCAGAATCTCCTTGCTCAAGTTCGATCTCATACCAAGAACCGGTAGGGGTCTCGAAGTATTCGGCGTTATCGATCTTCCATGCCGGCCAGTCGGAAGTGATCTTGCTTAAGACAGCGGCCGGAAGTTCAGCCTTGCGCACATCCCATTCAGAGCGAACCCAAACGAAATCCTTGGTCAGATAGACATCCTTGCCGCGGCCGTCGTGTATGATCTCGACTTCGATGAGGCCATCGTCATACTCAACATCCTTAATGACCGCTCCGGGGTACTTTCCGGCTAATACGGCTTGGACCTTTGGATTGATGGAATCGGTGTCGGCTGAAACTTTATTGCAGCCTGCAAGTGTCATCAGGCAGATGCACATTGCTGTAATAAACAAGTTTTTCATCATACTATAATTTAAGAAATGTAACTGCCTTCTAACGGTCTATGCCGATAAGGTTGTTCCTTTTGTCGAACTTCAACTCAAGCCCGTTGGCGAGGTCCACCTCCATGTCTCTGGAACCCTTTTCCACTTTTGTGGCGAATGAGTCAGGATAAAGTTCTGTGATCTTCGTTTCGACTTCCTGCGGAATGATGCCGCCCGGAAGCCTGTCGTGATGCCTGTCAATTTCTTTCCATTCTCCATTCCGCCTGAACTCCAGTTTCGTGCCGTCGGTCAGGATGACCTCGTATGACATTTTCAGGAAGTCTCTGTCTTTCTTGGAGAAAGCGATATTCTCCTCATTGAAATGAGTATTTATAAATGACTGGACACTCTCAGGGAGAGATTCCGGATCGATGGCTTTGTCGTGAACCAGATTGGACAGGTAGTAACCTGCTGTGCCGGCGGCGACGAGCGCGATAATGGCAAGTGCGATCTTTTTCAGCATGGCTTTTTGTTTTATGTTACAAAAATATAGTATGAATCTGTATGGAATCTGGAATATGCGCGCCTCAAGGAAAAATTATCTGAATTCCAGTCTGAACCGATGCATTCCGTCAATGAACGAATATTCAAGACGCATCCCGTTCCTGTCGGCGATCGTCTTTGCAATGGCCAGGCCGAGGCCTGTGGAACCATCTTTCCTGGTGCCTTGGTAGAATCTGTCGAATATGTGGGCTACGTCCAAAGCGGAAAGTCCGCTGTTCCTGACTGTAAGTTCTGACCTTGTCAGGCTGACTGTGACTTGGTCGCCTTCCGTGCTGTGTGTGAACGCGTTCTTTATAAGGTTGGAGACCAAGATCGCGGCGAGAGTCTCATTCATGTTGATTACGACAGGATCTTCTGGCACCTCAAGCCGGCTGTCAACATTTTTGCCGGAGAAGATCTCTTTGAATATATTCATTTGCCCTTCCGTCAACGCCTTGAGATCCACCTCACCCATTTCCGGGAACTGCCCGTTGTCGATCTTTGTGAGCAGGAGCAGAGTCTTGTTCAGTCGGACAATGTGGCCGATCTCTCTTTTCATCTGGATCAGCTCTCCCATGGTCTCCTCGTTCAGGGATTCATTGTCCAGCATCCAGTCTATCCTGCCTCCGAGAATTGCGAGCGGGGTCTGAAGTTCGTGAGAGGCGTTGCCGATGAACTGTTTCTGCTTCTCGAAGACCTCGTCGGAGCGATTTGCCATTCCGGTGGCGGCCCTTTCCAGTTGGGTGAACTCTGAGACATTCGAGTTCACATCCAACTTTTCATGCGAATGCCCAGGGGTGTAGTTTCCAAGCCAGTCCAAAATCCTGTAGAACGGGTCCATGCTTTTCTGCAGCACGGCGAGGGTTATGAAAAGAACTGTCAGCAAAAGAATCGCGTACAATGTCAGGATCCACCACAGAATTGTCTCTTTAAGGTCTTCTTTCTCGAAGGTCGGCGTTGAGACTGTCAGCTCGAAAAATTGTCCGTCGTGATCTCTGAATATTGTTCTTAGAAACCTTGCCGGCTCACTCTCATCGGTCTCCGCTATCCAAAAGTCAGAGTCGTAGAACTCCATCCATGAATGCGATGCGGCGTAGGACCGGGTGACATTGCGTACGCTGTAGTGCTTGTCTGTCATTAAGTTGGCGACAGGAAACTCATTCCCGGACAACTTCTTGGACATCAGTGATTCGGCGTAACTCTCCAGCAGATCATCGGCCTCATCGTTGATTTCGTCCACCATCACGAAGTAAAAAATCATCGCCCACAGTGCGATGACCGGGAGAAGAGCCATCGCAAGGCGCACCGCTATGTTGTGGATCAGTCTCATTTCTCTTCCTTGATGACAAGTTTATAGCCGAACCGGTAGACAGATTTGATTTCGATGTCTGCACCTGACTCTTCCAGTTTTTTCCTGAGATTCTTGACCTGCGAATAGATGAAGTCAAAGTTGTCCGCCAGGTAGATTGAGTCTCCCCACACCGCCTCCGCAAGGATTGACTTGTCGATCATGTGCCCCGGTCTCATGATGAAGTAAGTCAGGATGTCATATTCTTTTCTTAAAAGAGGCAGAGTCTTGCCTCCTACTTCAGCGGTGCGGCTTTCGGGGTTCACCTTGACGTTGCCGAAGGCCATTCCGCTTCTTCCGCTTCCGCCGCTTCTTCTGATCACGCTTTTCACCCTTGCCAGAAGTTCCGCCATATGGAAAGGCTTGGGAAGGTAGTCGTCAGCGCCTTCTTCCAGCCCAAGGACTTTGTCCTCCAGGGAATCTCGTGCGGAAATGATGATCACGTTCATGGTCTTGCCCTCTGCCTTGAATGTCCTCATGAGTTCCAGTCCGCTCCCGTCCGGCAGCATGATGTCCAACAACACACAGTCGTAGGAGAACAGACTGAGCTTTTCCCATGCTTCATCGTAAGTCGCGGCTTCCTCCACGACATATTGTTCTTTCCTGAGCGCTCTGCCGATCAGTCCGCGCAATGATTCCTCGTCTTCAATCAAAAGTACCTTCATGACACCACGAAATTACAAAGTAATTCTGGAATAAATCTGAAAAACTGAGTATTTCCACGGAAGGACTCCGCTGAGGCGGGTGCGGAAATGCCGTGTTTGCACCCAGCCTTTTGATTTTCCGGCTTATCGGGTGCAGGAATCAAGAATCTGCCCCCGGTATATTGACTTTTGGGTAAACAGAGAGGATATGGCGGACAAGGCTGACAGGATTGGCGGTCTGTTCAGGCGGACTGAATTTTCTTTTGCCCCAAGGCGAATATTTCGTTATATTTGTACTTTGGCAAGCGTTAAGGGATTGTCCCTTTAATGGCTGCCTAGTCCGCGAAAGGAATATGTTTTCAAAGGAACTTAAAGAAGA
>ERZ808277.99-NODE-99-length-44246-cov-3.971510_pt1 | contig 44246 bp, 58 predicted proteins | sample MGYA00521240_ERZ808277 | MGnify/ENA primary metagenome ERZ808277 (study PRJEB31516, sample SAMN03275599) | gut metagenome | biome: mammalia-associated habitat; material: feces | host: Papio cynocephalus | place: Kenya | collected 2012-07-17 ... | reverse complement strand
AACGTTTCATAACTGAAATGGCCTTTTCTAATCGTTCTTGCTCAAGTGAAGAAAAATTACCGACTTTAAACTTGCTCTCATTAATTCCGCTAATATAAGCGAGAATCATCTTTAAAAGTTGCTCCTTTTTCTGCTCGGTTATAATAAACAAGACTTTCTTATTATTGCCTTGTCTTTCCCAATTTTGAAGTCTGTCATTAAATCTAAAAGGATAGGCCAGATAACAAGCATCTGCTACACCCATTCTCGTCTTATAAGACCCACTCGGCGCGGACCGGATAGTCAATGCTCCTTTTTCTGCTCCGTTAATAACTTGGCTAAAAATTTCCCCTTGAATGGGTAAGCCTATTTCTTCTAAAGACCCGAAGTTACCAATGAGTTCTTCAATTTCATCCGCCGCGCGCCATGTCTGGACTTCTTCATTTTTGGTATATGAAGCTTCCAATTTTAGAAGCTTCTTTTTTATTTGTTCAAGAATATCTTGATTTGTTAACTCTTCAAAACGTCGATTAATTTCAGAAGCTTTTGAATTAGTTAAATCTTCGCAATAAAACTCCTCAATATCAATACCTTGCTTTTTTAAATCTCTTAAAAGATTTAGCTTTTTTAATTTTGAATAATAATAGTCAAAAGTTTCTAAATTTGAAAAATCTAATGCATCTTGTAAGTATTCTAAGCCATTTTGACTAGTAAAAGTAGTTTTTGCCGCGGCATCAACCTCTAAAGTATTCATGACATCAAGAGGCGTTATTGAGCTGGCGCCGCTTTCAAAAAGATTGCTTATCGCCATAAAAATGTATTTTTCTAAACGACCGGAGAAATCAGTTAAATTAAAAGAATATTTATCAACTTGTCCAAGCAAGAGAGGGCGTTTCATTAAGCACCCCAACACTTGAATTACGCAGGATTTATCTGAAATCATTCTTCATCCTCCAACACCATTGAGAAATCAAATTTCTTTTTATTCTTTTTTGCGCGCGGAGTTGCATGAATTTGTAAAATTTCTTGTTCATTTTTCTTTCGTAATTGTTCTTCAATCTTCGCGCAAATGCCTTCCTCTCTTTGATTGCGGTCATACCAATATTGCGCCGCTTCTTCATAAATATAAGGAATAATACCTATTCCATCAGTTTTATCCGGAGAGCCGCCTCCTTTTTCAAAAAAGTAGCGCATCGCAAAATAGATACCTTTTGCAGTATATTTGCGTTTTTTCATATATGCTTGCCATTGTTTTGTCAATTTACTAAAATCAACATTAGCATGGGCTTCTTTATAAAGGAATTCTTTTAGATAAACAAACCATTCCTCATCAGAAGAAGTAGCTTTAATATCGTTTTTTCCATTTACCCAAATTTCATGACATCTTCGATGATAATAGAAGTTTCTCGTTGGCATAATCCAATCAATAGAGGTATCTTCTGTATCAAAGCGCTCGCCGCAAACTCGGCACTTTACTTCATGCTTTGCCATTGATTTCTCCTTTCTATTGTATATTAATATTATACCATAATTTTTTCAAAAAATCAAATTAAAAGAGAGTGATTAATACCACTCTCTTTAAGTATTAGTATAAAATTATTGCATCGCTCGCAGGTCTAAAACAGCCAAATTTAGCAAATCAATTTGATCTTCAGTAACTTCTGAAAGCTTGATTTTTCTACCAAAAATAAGTTCAACCTTTTTGCTCATTTGCATAGCAACTCTTTCCTTTTCTTCATCAGTCGGCGCGCGATTAATGAGGTCAGTCCAAATTTGCTTTGCTTCATTATAAAGAGCGTTAAAATCAAGAGTTTCTGTCTGAAGAATTTCTTTTGTTTCAACTACTGTCGCGCCGGAAGCTCCTTCTTTATCAATAGCTTCAGCAAGAGCACTAACGAATTCCTGATAACCAAAAGGAATTTTTGCAGGCAGGAAGCGATATCTCGACCCTGCTGCTACAGTAGGTGTGGCTCTTGTTAGAACCCAACGAATAGAATTTCCATCCTTATCCCACTCTTGAGTAATTATGGCAATAATATCAACAAGACCATTGACTATTTTAAGACATCTATTATTTAAATCAGGCTTTGCACTAATAAGTTTACCTTCTTCATCATAATTCTCTTTTAAATGAGAAGTCATGATTAATCCATATCCGAGCATAGTAATCTTACGAAGAGTACCTTCAAACTCTTTGGTTAACTGATTATATCCGCCGCCGTATGGAATATCTCCAATTTTCGTAACGCCATTTTGTGCACAAATATATTGTTCACAAAGGTCATAAGCAATAGTAACCGTATCTAAACAAATAGTCGAAAACTTTGCTTTTACCTCAGCTTTTTCTAATTGACGACAAACAAGTTTCATGTCCGACCATTTAGTAATTGGCTGAACCATCGCGCCCGGACGAGCATTCGTGCCAATTTCAAATGCCAGAATTAAAGCATCTGGCGCTTGCGTGCAGAATTCCGTTTTCAAATTATTTCTAATTTAGACTATATCTTAAAATGTTAAAGAGGAATGTTAGAAAAAACAAAACCTTTTAGTTTTCTAGTTCCTTTTATATATCTAGAAATTGATTGATGAGAAAGGCCAAAATCTTTTGCTGCTTCTTTCCGAGAAGAATAACTTTTTATAAATTCCCCATCATCAGTATATACAAAAACTTTTTTAGCTCGAGGGTCTGACCAAGAAGGAATTTGCTCTTTGTAATAATTCTTAAATTGAAATTTATCCAAATGTTGATATTCTTCTCTTAAACAGCGCCAAATACTGTAAGCATCTAAATTAAGTTTTTTTGCTGCTTCAGAAAAATTTTCAAATTCCTAAATAAAATTACCGTCTAAGTCATATTGATAACATTTTCCAAGACTATTGCTCCTATAAGCTCGCATATTTTCAATACGATTTACCCATTCAAGATTTGGTAAAGTATTATTGGTTTTATCCCCATCAATGTGATTTATTTCTAAATCATCTTCGTTCTCACAAGGACAAAACGCCTTCATTACCAATCTATGAACTGAACAATATTTATCAACTCTCTGTCGTAAATGAACCATATGATAACCATTATTATTAATAGTTCCAGTTAAAAAGGTTTTTGTCTTGTCGTTTCTAACTCTACCAAAATTAGAAACGCTATAAAAAGTTTCTTGATTATTAATTATAATCTTTTTCCATTTTTCTTCCATTATAACAACTCCTTAACACCCACGGGCATTTCGATTATAAAATCTACGGTTATAAAACCTAGTCGTTGAACTTTTTTCTTTTATTAAGAACTTAGCTGCGGATTATTCCATCTGACAATTTTTTACCATACCTTTGAAATTACTCATTGCCATTATAACATCACTATTATAATTTGGTATTGCCAGATTATGAAACGTCCCCGCAATTAACCCATGTAATATTGGCAAAACTTTTTAAAGCAAACCAATTTTCGGTGCGCCACTAAGTAAAACATACTTTGAGCGCAAATCTCGTGAAATGGTATTAGGCTGAATATTTAACAGATCAATTGCCATTTAAGTCACCTCTTAGAAGCCGAGGTCAGAAAAACCCTTTCCTGCGGCGGGAGCGCCCTTTGCTCCGCTCTTCGGCTGAGCTGCCTTCTTGGCCTTATCAGCTTCAAGCTTTGCTGCGCGCTTTGACAATGCTTCACGAATCTCACCATCATCATAAGCAAATTCGCCATCCAGAGGGCTTGCAGAGCCGCCAGTCAGAACGAGCTCACTCACAGAAATGGTGCGCTCTTGCTTAATGGGCTCGCCAAAATCTACCGGCTGCATCGTAACTTCGGTTCTAGAACTGAAATTCAGACGGCCACTAGCTTTAACGGTATCACCCTCCTGCCAATAAGAAGACACAGCTTCAATAACACTCGGAGAGTGAGCAACAAATTCAACAATATCAACGTTCTGGCCCCACTGCGGCAGAATTCCCTTTATCTTGTAACAATTGGGATTCTCAACACCATCCGCATCAACCTCGTAGCCTGCCTTACCAACAACAAAAGTCGTAACAAAAGTTGCTTCGGGCTTGCACTCAGCAGCAGAAATTTTGTTAATGAACGTTGCATTAATGCGCGGGAAGGATACCAGATTGAGGTTCTGGTTGTAATACTCATTCATACGAATCTGCGCGCCGGTAATGCGAACTCTATCTGCTTTGTCAAGGCCAACCTTGGCAATGCTCTGATACTCATTCATCACGCGCTCAAGAGATTCATACGCGCCATTAATCTTGCCGTCTTTGGTGTATTTATTTGAAAATACGGAAACAGGAACCTCAAGTTCCTCATCCTTGCCATTAATTTGCTGATTAACGCGAACCTTAATAGTTCCCGTAATTGCATCCTATGCCACGCCATCGCGGGTATAGGAGGTATACTTCATATCAATTTCACTGAGGATGCCTTCAATCTTTACTTTATTGTTGTCTTTTACATTAAACATTTATTTTATTTTCTCCTAATTTTTTACTTTATAATTGTCCTCAAAAAGATAAAATGAGGGGTTAAAATAAATTAACCCCATTTATCAAAACGAATTAGTCCTCAGAAGGAACGAAGGTCTTACCAGCCTCGGTCAGGACAACATAGGTGATATCCTTTGCGCCCTCTTCCTCAGCAGCCTCCTTCTCACGAACTGCAAGCTCCTTCTTGCAGAGGTCGGTAACATTTGCATTAATCGAACGTGCGGTGCGGCCAATAGCCTCAGCCAGCTCATCAACAGAAACTCTGCCACCATTCTCCTTTACATAATTAAAAATTTCCATGCTCTTCTCAGTTAAGGTCATAATTTTTTCTCCTTTTTATAAAATTTAAAATATTTTTTTATTTGCCCCTTTCGGTGGCTTAAAGAAAGTGTTATCTCAACTTTCTGTATATATTATATCAAACTTCTCACTATTTTTCAAATTTTCATGTCGCTATTTTTTCAAAAAACAGATTTTGATTTTTAGACAGAACCTTTGCTTTTTCAAGTGGAATTAAAAGTATTGGGCCATCTAATTCTTTGGCAACTACAAATAAATCTTCATAATTCGGCTCATAGTGAATATAAATAGACGTTTCTGAAGGAATGTCTTGCAGTTGTTTACATAAATCTCCAACGGTATGAATCGCGCACTCAGAGAAGGACGACAGCATTATCATTACCTCCCAATTTAATGACACGACTTCCTTGCGCGCCGCGTGATAGTAATGAAATTTCATCAACTTTAATTTTTAGTGAAGAGTGAGTAGAAACAATGGTGATTTCATTCTCATTCATCAATGTTTTAAAATCCATCATAGAGTCACCACTAGTCAAAGATTGAAGTTTTGAACCTTTAGTATTTTTACCCTGTACTGAAAATTCACTAAAATCAGTTCGCTTTGCCAAGCCCTGTGCAGATATTGAAAGAATAGAATAAACTCCTTCCGGAACCACATGCGCCGCGGCCACATAATCACCAACATTTAATTTTATTCCCTTGACGCCACGAGTAACACGACCAATAGGACGAATATCTGAGGTTTCTACAACAAGGAAATTTCCTTTTTTGCTCATAATACCAATCTTTTCTTCATTAAGAAAAAGAACAGATACAATCTCATCTCCATCATCTAATGCAATCGCGCGAACGCCACCAGATTTTTTGATGTTATATTCTGAAAGTAGACTCTTCTTTAGAACTCCATTTTTTGTAACAAACAATATATGCGGCTGAGATGCATTTTTATGGATGCCGCAGATATTGCAGAACTGTTCTTCTCCATGCGTAAACAAAGCCGAAGTATAAATTAATTCATCAATTGGTAAACTCGCCGCGGGACAATGATAAAACATGCCGCTCTTTGCAAAAAATAATATTTCCTCATTATTTTTAAGTGAGCAAGTTTCCATGATATATTCACCTTTATCGAGTTTTATCTTTTTTCCAACAGTACCTTTTCTTTGAGTGTAAAGGGTCGATGTTTCCATTGTATAAACTCGATTTTTATTTGTAAGCGACACCTGAAGCAAACAAACTTCAGTTGGCTCATCTGACTCCTCATTTTGAATGTCAAGGATTTGAGTGCGACGCGCATCACCAAATTTTTCAGCGACCTCGCGCAATCCTTTTTCGATTTCTTTCTTCAGAAGATTCTCATCGCTCAAGATTGCTTCAATGCGTGACTTTTCTTTTTCAAGTGAGTTTTTTTCATTTTCAAGTTTTGCAATATCAAGGTGTGTTAAACGAGACAATTTCAAATCAAGAATTGCCTTTGCTTGTGCCTCATCAATTGAAAGAAGTTTCTGTAGGCTGATTGACGCATTTTTTACATCGGCGCACATCTTGATAGTTTTTACTACTTCATCAATCATCGAAATAGCTTTGATAAGACCTTCGAGGATGTGAAGTCGTGCCTTTATTTTGCGAAGGTCGTAAGAAAAACTTCGAATATAAACATCCTTCTCATGCACCAAATGTGCCTGAAGCAATTCTTTCCAATTAAAAACGCGAGGATAACGACCATCTTCCAAAAAAGTAAAATTAACCCCATAATGTGTCTGCAGTGAGGTGTTTTTATAAAGATATTTTATTACCTTATCGGGGTTGGCATTTTTGGTTAAATAAATTTTAATCAATGGTGTTTTACCAGTTAAGTCATTAAAGCGCTCAATTCCCGGATTATTTTCACCATTAATAATTTCTTCCAACTGGCCGCAAATAGTTTCAGTATAAACCATATAGGGGATTTCAGTCACAATCAAACATCGCTCTTTTGAATCCCATGAAATAACGCTTCGCAATTTACACGCCGCGCCAGTGCCATTACGATGACTCTCTTTTACATCTGTTGCGTTAAGAAGAATCGCACCTGTAGCGAAATCTGGAGCACAATAAATTTCTTCAAAATCAATATTAGAATTCCAAAGCAACTTTATTAATGCCTCATTTAATTCCCGCAAATTATATTGCGGGCATGAACAACTTGCGCCAACCATGGCGCCCCACTATTTCTAGTGGCACTGACTATCTTTTACTTTCTATCTAACAGAAAGGATGCCATTTCAAACTACATACCAATAGTAGTCTTACTCCTCCGATTCGAGGATAGTCGATACAGGTTCTACTTTAATATGCTTGTATCTTCGTCCATAAAATATATCATTAAAAGCCTCAGCGCTATGCTTGGCTCGACCTTTATAATCTTGATAAATGGATAATCTATCTTCTCCGTTTGCAGCTCTAGTTCGAATATCCAGAATTTCTTTATTTGAAAACAATCGATTACCAGCAATATTTTTTTCGTATTCCCAATAATCTTTATTTTCTTGTGTGTAAACTTCTGGATGGATATTTTTTCGAGTATAACCAAGCCATATTTTCCTAAAACCACTTATACTCATTCCATTGCCATATTGCTCATAAGCTGTTCTAAAAGGGATATGCCGGCTATATAGCTCTCTAACTTGATAAACTTCCGCGTCCGTCAATTTTGCTAAATAATAATTTTCCCCCAAAAGAACCGAACCTTGTTTTCCACCTTCGGTTTGATTATATCCTTTTTCTTTGCTATTGAACTTTTTTATGTAGTAAATTTCTTTTTCGTTCAAATCTTCCTTAGAACATTCTTCAAGTATTGTTGATTGAAAATTTATTATACCATATTTTCGATAGGCTCTAGATAAGGGATAACTATATTCTCTTCGTTTTGGATTATTAGAATCATTTATATGTTCACGAAGTCTTTTATCAATATCTACTGCTTGACCAATATAGCTCTTTCCATTTATTAAATTTGTTATTTTATAGATTCCAGTCATTTTACCTCCATAAAGAAGGCATATAAAAGTAGTTTCCCACGGGATTGCCTTCTAATTATAAGTGCCAATTCCTATCCCAAAATCTATTCTTTTGGGTTATAATTTTGGTATTATAATCGGTCAGGTTTCCCCGTTAGCCACATTACTGTGACCCCGCTGGTGTGCGGAAAAGCATTACACAGGCAATTTATTTACCAATTCCATAAGAGCCGTTTACCAGATTAAAAAATCCCTTAGAGGGCAATACCATTGGATACTGCTCTGTATTATCATAATTATCGCGCCATTCCTCAATTGTATCTTTTTGAATATCTGCAAAGAGATAATTTGCCAAAGCCGAAAGTCTTGCCGCTGTGTTATGATTTATAATTCCGTTGGCTGTAAAAGAATTACAATCCTCATTGATTTTTGGCGAATAAACAACTTGTAAACCACTATCTTCTTTTTGAATAATAGGGATAGATACAAAATTTCTGTAAATAAATTCTATTTTACTGTATGCTTCATAAGGAAGCTTTTCTTTTAGAATTTTGAGGCCATCTTTCGACATAAGAGGACCTTTACATTCATTTGGACGGTCTTTTCTGCTAATAATAAGTTTCGCTTCTGGATGATAATTCATCAAATAATCCCTTATTTCAGGGAACACTCTCCACCCTCTACTTCCAGTGCTTTTCTTATTCCTGCTTTCTTCATAGAATTTTATAGTTTGTTCTGCTTTTTCCTTTTTTCGTTTAGAAACAAAACCAATATTTTTACAAAAAAGATAAGCATCTTCTCCACCAATTTCTAATTTGATTTCATTTCTTTTTTTCTGGCGACCAATAAAAGAAACAATGCCAAAGTTAGAGAGCAAAAGAATTTGTAATTCTCTAATCAAATCTTCACTAACAGAACTATAAGCGATAGTTCCATAACGGTTAGAATGAATAGAAATGCATCCGTCTCCCTCAAAAAGATATCTAATAAATTCTTTTTGATATTCTTTTGTTCCTCTAAAAACAGAGTTTGGAATATGTTTATGATAACTATCATAAGTACAGTTATCTTCTTTTAGCCGTTTGTATAACATTTGATTACTAGTGTTGATTTCATAGCAGTTATCTTTTTGATTCCGCCTATGATAAATTGCTTTGCTGCCATATTTTTGAAGTAAGTTTTGTACTGGCATTATCATATCTAAATCAGAATTTATCATATCAATTTTATTTTCAATGCTAAGACAACCTTCTGAAATTAGACAACCTAAAGCTTTCGCATATTCGATATCATTTTCTTCTCCATAAAGAAAATTATTTCTTACATTGAGAAGAATTTTATCTCCTACATTCAATTCATCAATAGTCTTCCATACAAATTCAAATTTATCATTCAAGGTAAGAATTGGATGATTAGGAGTTCCACTAATCTGAATTCCATTTTTCAAGGTAAGCTTATAAGTTTGCTGTAAACCACTATTAAAAATAAGATTAGTAGTTGTGAGCCCAAAGGCTCCTCGGCAAGTAAGCGTTGGAATTTCATTGTCGCTATTTTCTTCTGATTTGACAATATCCTCAATTTTGATAAGCCCCTTATCAGTAGAAACAAGAGCGTCTCCTGTTAGACAGTATCTTGGAGCACTCCAAGACCCAGAAGCAAGCAAGGTTCCATACGAACCCTCAACATCTACGAGTGGATAACGCATTGCAAAAGGTTGGCCTGCTCGCATAATAATTCCTTCTGCACTTGAATCACCATGAATATACATTCTAAAGCACGAGCCAATTGCCTTTAATGTTTTTTGAAAAGGCTTCTCATGAACGAATTTATCTGTATAAAGACAATAAAAAATTTGGCGCGCGGAAGGCTTCATTAAATCTCTAGCATCTGGTAGAGCACGAGATTGAAGCACGGCACCGCCGAATTGGAGAAAACTTTCTTTTATAATTGGAGTTAAATTTACTTCCATTCACTATCTCCTTTCTAACTTTTCTATATATATTATACAAAAAAAGTGAAGAGAAATCAAATTTCTCTTCACCTAAATTTTTATTCTCTAATTTCTGAAAAATCAATATTCTCAAAAATAAAATCATGTTTTGGCGCACTATCTTTTCCCATTAATTGTAATAAAAGCCCAAGACTATCTTTATCTGGCATCAATGTATCAATGCGCTGAAATTCAGAAGAAAACATTGAACGACGTGCCTGTTCTGCACTCAAACTTCCGAGACCCTTATTACGTTGAACCTCTCCCTTTATGAGTCCTTGTGCTTTAGCTCGCGCCAGTTCCGTATCATCATAATAATAATCTTCCTTGCCTTTATTTTTTACAATATAAAGAGGTGACCGCATCCAGCAAAGACGACCGTCTTCAATTAGTTGCGGCGCGACATGATACAATGCGCACATAATAAGGAGTGCAATTGCCTTTCCATCACTATCCTCATCAGTTAAAATACCAATTTTTCCATAACGGAGCTTTTTTGCATCATATTTCCCCGGAATAATATTCATTGCACTCAGTAAAAGTTTAACCTCTTCATTTTGATAAAACTTTTCATCGTCATTCGAAAAAGCATTAATTAATTTTCCACGCAAAGCTAGAATACCAAATTTTTTTTCATCACGTGCCACGGCGACAGAACTCGCCGCACTCAACCCCTCTACAAGAAGAAGCATCGAATCTTGACCTAAAAACTCAGCATCTTTAAGTTTGTCAGAGGCAAAAACCTTACGCTTCTGATTTTTCTCAATTTCTTTTGATGCGCTCAGAACTTGCTGACGAGCTTTCTCCGCGGCAGCTTCTGCCTTGACTTCTTTCAAAAGCAAATCCAAGACCTTTTGAAATTCATCAGGATTTTTCTTTTCAAAATCATTGAGCATCTGTGAAGTCGCACGCTGGCACAAACCTCTCAAACTCGGAGTATTAACTTTTGTCTTTGTTTGGTCACTAAAACTTGGGTTTGGAACTTTACAACTAACAGCATAAAATAAACCCTTGCGAAGCACGTCTGGCGAAGCGTCGCCCCTTACTTTCTTTTTAAAATAATTAGTAAGAGCGGTTTTTACACCTGTTAAACTTGTGCCGCCGCTAATGTTCTCAAGGCCGTTAGTAAAAACATGAGATTCTTCATTTCGATTTGTCGTCCAACACATAACAATCTCAGTCTCAATTCCATCTTCCTCCAAGATAATATGAAGCGGGGTCTTATTCAGGGATTTTCCCGCATGAGTGGTCATGAAATCTAAAAGACCATTTTTTGCTTGATATGTAATGTTTTCTTCTTCCCCTTCAATGTGATTATTTAGAATAAAAGTCAAAGAAGGATAAAGATAAGACCAATTTCTACACATTTCTTTAATATCGGAAAATTTTATTGAAATCGGCTCTAGATTATAGACTTCTTGAGAGGGAACAAATTCGACAAAAGTTCCTCGACCAATTCCGTCAGATGTTTTCAAAGATATTTTTTTGCCTTTTTTTAGAATTAACTCGCATTGTTTTCCATCTCGAGTAGATACTGCACGAAACTCATCGCTAGAAAGCGCGACACCTTTTGCTCCAATCTTTATGTTCAACGAGGGTCGCTACTCCTCGCCCGTTCTCTTATGAACTGCTATATATTACTATATAGAACAGACTATATCTTCATCCCGTTAGGGAGACTCCTTTTTCGACTCGCTTGAGCCTACTCTACTTCATACAAATTTGAATATCAAAACCAAGTAGTTCTTCTATTTTACATTCTGGATTATTCAAAATTGCTGTTTCGATAGTCGTTGAACGTTCATCTAAATTATATCACCTCCTCTCTGAGGGATATATTTTAGATGCTTCGCTGCTGATTGTCCCATTGGGATTTCCCAGCAATTTAAGAGTTTTTAGAACGGCTATGAAGTTAACCGTTCATACCTGCCACATTTTGATAAGTTTTGTCATTAAATTTTCCACCGCTATGAGGTAGAGTGTAAATTGCTTCGAGCGCGTCAATACCGTCATCCCTCATCCCAAAGGGACATCCCCTTCCATTATCAAAGACTGAAATTCTATTTCCGGGGTAGAGGTCTACAGAAATCTTATCACAATAACCAACAGTCGCTTCATCAATACAATTTGTTATAATTTCACGAACACACTGAAGGACACCCTGATTATCAGCGCTCCCCATATACATTGAAATTCTTGTTCTTATTGCATCTAAAAACGATAAAGTTTGTATATCATTTGCATTATATTTTTCACTCATTTCTTACTCTCCTCCTTCTCTTCCCAATTTGGAGGGACAAAATTAGACGCAAACTCCCATAACCAGCGGCCGCCAGTCCAAATCAGAAAATAAGTTATACCATAGGTTTCTTCAACATAAGTATCTAAAACCTAATAGATTTCATTTGTAGATTTTCGTTTAACTCGAAACATCTTTTCTCCTTTCTTTATACTTTATTATAGCAAAACTTTAAAGAAAATGCAAATTATTTTCACTTTATAATAGGATTGATTATAAAGGAGGTGAAATTTATGTCAATTGAAACAATTCTTCAATATATTTTTACTACGCCCGAAAATACAAATCCGGCAATTTTAATCCAAATGCTGAAAGAATTAACTTCTTCCTCAACTTCTTCATAGGCTGCACTTGATGATGGTGAAGCCTATGCAGTCGCCGCAGATGTAACGGTTACAGGAGCGGGGAAAGTTGCATTTGTTTATGATGAATCAAAAGGCACTTTTACAAAAGTGATTGGAACTTAAAAGATTTGAGCAGACCATTTGGCCTGCTCATTTTTATTCCCAATTTTCAAGTTTTGAGTTCTTTCGACGAACCTTGTGTGTCCAAACCAGCAAGTCTTTCGCGCGCGTTGCTGCTACATAACTAATACATTTATCTTCTAAAGTCGAAAAGCGTGCGCCAATTACAATAACATTTTTTGCCTCAAGTCCCTTAGAAGTGTGAATCGTTAATACTTTTACTGTGTTTGAGGACATTCGTTCTTTTAATTCTTTCGCACTAAGGCAGGCTTTTTTAAAAGTCGTGTAGGGGATGTCATATTTACCTAGATATCCGCACATTTCTTCAATTTCACTGTTTGCACGAGTAATTATAAACCAATCATTATAATTCCCTTCATATTCAGCGAGTGTGCGCGCGATTGCATTAGGGGAGTATTCAACTTCGACGACTCGTCCACGAGCACCTCGCATTGCAATTGAATTGTCTTTATAGGAGTAACCTGCGAGAGTAATAATGCTTTTTGCAAATCGAAGAATGTCTTCTCCATTTCGGTAGTTCTCATTTAAGTCATAAGTAGTAACTTCTGGTTGTTCCATGAGGTCGATGAGATAGTCGGGGTAGGCCCCTGCCCACCTATATATAGACTGGCGCACATCGCCGACTAACATATAGTTTTTGGGCTGAATCATGTTGAGTAAAAATTCGAACTGTTGAGGCGTTGAATCTTGCGCCTCATCAAGTAATAGATGAGATACAAATTTAATACAATTCGGACGCTTCTTAACTTCCTTAAATAATTTATTAAATTTTTCATCTTCTAAGATTTTTGATGTATCATAACCATCCGCGCGTAACAAATAGTTTGCATACGAATGTATTGTTCCAACAAATAACCCTTCGGGGTTGTTTAGCCTTTCTTGGAGTTCGTCTGCTGCTGCATTTGTAAAAGTGATAACAACAACTTCTTTTGGATTGACGCCCGAATTTAGCAGATGACGGACTCGCTCCGTTAAAACTTGCGTTTTTCCTGCCGCGGCCGCCGCACACACAACTACGGCATTTTGAGTAGTGCTTACTATTTCTAGTTGTTTTTTACTTAATTCCATCTTAATCCTTTCTCATCCATTTCTCTAATTATAACCAAATTTTATCGTATCAAAAAGTGCAATATAATATTTCTCTCGTTCAGTTAACTTTTCTTTTGGGACTTCTTCAACTAGCTCAAAAGTAAATTGATCAATTCCATATTTCTTTAAAGCCCTCTAAAACATCGAATCAGCAATTCCCTCTAGGCCGCAAGCACCTTTGATGTGATTCTACCAACGAGTTGCAATATTCACACTTTTACCAATATAACATTCTTTAGTTTGTATATTAGTTACCTTATAGATGCCGCTTGGGTCGCGCCCCTTTAAGACCCGTTTAACCATTTCTTTGGTCGGTTTTGAAACATAGTTGTCATAAAGCATTTTATCTAATGCTTGGCGATTATTGAGACGCATACGAATTGTATTGAATGTTTCAATATCTTCAAAGGTTTCTTGCGGCAAGCAAATACGATAAAAGTCTTGCTATTCGGACATGGCGCGAGCGCGAGAAATTTCTTCATTTATTGCGTCTCTTTTATTTCGCCACTCCACAACTTCATCATAAAGCTCTTGAAGTTCCTTTTGATTTTCCAAGAATAGCGCCATGTTGTTTTCTCGAATTTTCTAATCTTCTTCTTCTAAATCAGCTTTTATTTGTGCCAGTGAACTATCACGATAATTTTTTAATTCACTCGCAATTTTTTCTTTCTCCGATGCAATCAGCGCCGCCCGTGTTTCCTATAGTTCTTTTACTTGCCGCTGCTAATTATCAACGATTGCTTCTGTTTTTTCAAGTTCTTGACGCTTTATATCTATATTTGTTTTAATTCCTTGAAGTTCTTTATCTAGAATACCTGACTATTTCTAAAGATATTCTTTTCTAAATTTGTCTTTCTAAGAATTTAACTGCTAATTTGTTTTATGAAGTGTTGCTCCTAGTATTATATTAAGTATAAATAAAATAATTACAATATATATCATATAAACATTATTCTCCTATTTTATATATTATAATTATACCACAATTTTTATCAATATTCAAATTTTAAAAAGAAAAGAGAAGTGATTACTCACTTCTCCCTCTTTTCGATGTCATCCCAACTTAACACGACTTCCCATGAACAAATTTCATCCCATAAATCATGAACATAGGTGTTACCATCTTGCGCAAAATAGTCTTGAACCATTTTTGAACAGTTCTCTTTGTCATAGCGAAGTATTTTTTTATAACGATTGTAACGATAATAGACATCATTGATTTGAATTCGTAATAAGTCATTAGAAGAAATAGTCATTTTATCCATCTTTTCATCTAATTTTTCAAATCTTGGTCCCATCTTTGAAACCACTTCATCAGAAACTGCTGTTACTAATGCTTGATGCTTTTCTTCTTCTTCTTTCTATCGTCGTTCTCTCGCTTCTCGACCTTTTTTGGTTAGTGCGCCTGCTTCATTTAAAACTTTCACGCCAATTGTCCAAATGGCATAAATGCCCACAAAAACTCCACCGATGGCATCTAAAATATTAGATAAATCCATAATAATCTCCTCTAATATCAGACCTTCATAATATAAGTGAGGTTTTGGGAATGAGATTATATTGATTTCATATGGCTTTTCCAAAGTTCATCGTTCCACCATTTAGTGTTTACACGGCGCGCGGGCGTAATTATATCGCTTAATTTTTTAATGCGCGGCAAATCCCAATATGGTATTCGATAGAGCGGAATTTGATTTGCAAGACAATAGGAATTTTTGCGCCGGTCATGTTCTTGTTGTTTCATGAGCGCGCGGCGACCTCGAATTGGTTTGAAGTGGTATTCACCATCTACTTCAATGAGAACGCCGCCATCTACATCAGGCAAATAAAAATCAAAGCGAAAAAGACCATGTTTCAGGTCTTTAAAGGTCTTTTCTCGTTCTAATTTTAAATGATTGCCTTTTAGAATTTTGAGGATGTATTCTTCATAAGAACTCATGTGGCATTAGCCGTGAACTGGGATTGAAGCACGGTGAGAAAATCGTCGATTGCTTCATAGAAGTGCGGCAGGTCACCTTCGTTATAGAGGGTATAGTCATATTTATAATTGAGGGCGTTGCTATCGGCGTGATTGGAAGTAACTTGGTTTTCAACTTCGGAGCGCCGCACACATACAGAGATTGCGCCGAGTTCATCACAAAGACGCTGGATTTCATTGGGCTCGCGGCAATCTACAAAAAGATAGGCCACAGCATCATCAAGACCCCAACAGGAAAGTTCGTTTGCGAACTGTTTTGCTTTGTTTTCGACTTTCTTGAAAGGGATGTCGTTCCATTTGGTGAGCAGGTCTTTCAAGTCACTTAAAAAAGCTCGATTTTCAAGTGTTTTTGTTCCATCCCATCCGCACATGGCGGCGACCTCTTTGACGAAATCAACGGTCGAATACATGTCTGCATATGGCATGAGCTTCTTCATGCAATGTCTTTCAAATGTGGTTTTGCCACAGCCGGGCATGCCATTAACTACTATAATTTGTATCATTGTGCGCTCCTTCATAATTGTAATTTTTATCGAGTTTAATGCCGGAAAATTTATAAACGAATTCATCGAAACTTATATGGTAAAAGAAGATTTGATTTTTTTCTACGGCAAATGAGTGAAGTTTTAGCTTGCGAAGTTGCACTGGGCGTGAAAGCACGTCTATAACTTCGGGATAAGTAAAGAACTCTTTCAAATAAGTATTGACTTCCTCATTTTCACTAATCGTTGAATCTGCAACATATGAGTTCATGTATTGAAAATAAAGTCCCGCAAGCCATGTTAAGACAAAGTCGGGTCTTTCTGTCGTATCTTTGGGGTTGAGCCAACCCTCATGACACTTCTGGAAGAGAGCTATAACATTGTGAGCATAACCATAAATATTTTTTAGTGCGCGGTCTTTTGCACTTGTGCCGCGAGTTATGGAGTTTTCATTGTTCTTCCAGATTATAAGGGGTTCATTTACGAAAAAACGCCGTGTTGCTTTGAGAAATACGAGATTATTGAAGAGGCAATCTTCATTGTAGTCTGTTGAGGGAAATCGAATCTCATTTTCTTTGAGGAATTTGTTCGAGTAGATTTTGCCGTGAATCCAAATGCGACTGTCTTGCGCGGGAATAATGACAGAAAGGCCTACTGCTTCTTCGTGAATTATGGAAGAAGCGACAACTTCTGCATTATTGTGTTCTGCTTCATAAGTGAGAACTTCTACCGCGCGCGGATTCAAGTAATCATCAGAATCGAGAAACATTACCCATTTGAAGATTTCAGGCGTGCAGTCAACGGCATACTGGCGCGCAAAACCCGGCCCATAATTTTCATCGAGGTAAATAAGATTTGTATTAAGAGGAGTTGCGGCGGTGATATCTTCATATTTTTCTCCGTCACCGTCCACGACAATTGTTACAATGAACTTACGGTCAGTCTGATTTTCAAGACTTTTTAGTGCGCGCGGCAGCGTTTCGCGCGAATGAAATACGGGGATAATTATATTTACCATTTAATTAGCCTCCAGACTTAGACGCGCGACAACTGCCTCTTTATCGCACCATTCATTCCACTCGTCACCGCAGTGCCCGCGCAGATGATTGAATCGACAATGACGATATGGATAAAGTTCTTTTACGAGGTCGAGGTTTTTAATTTCGCCAGTTTTACGCTTCCACCCATTACGATGCCATGATTCAATCCATTGAGTAAGAGTGTTGAAAAGAAGGGCGCTGTCGGTATAGAACTCTGTATCATCAAGCCCGAGATTTTCGTTCACCCATTGAAGCGCGCGCAGCATTGCAATAAACTCCATGCGATTATTAGTAGTTGGACGCTCAGCGCCGCTTTCGTGATAAATAAGTTCGTTCTCATCGTTTATGACACAAAAAGCCCATCCACCAACAGCATCTTTTGCACCGTTTTTTGAGCAGGCGCCATCTGTGTAAATTTTAATCATGATTTACGCATCTCCCTTCCGCGCCTATAATACGCCTCATAGATTTCTGCATAAGAGTAATTATTATTATCAAATAGAGGACGCATGAAATCGAGCATTTCAGGCACTTTGATGCCGCACTCCCATGACTTGGCGCGTTTTAAACGAATATATTTTTTTCTTAACTTGAAGTTTAACTTGAAGAGCTTCCACCAGTTAAGCTTTACGCGAATTTCAAATTGAAAGACATCACGTGCAGTTAAAGCCACATGGAGGAAATATAAATGTTCTTTATTTTTGGGGACAAAATCTTCAAGAACAATTGCTTTTCTAGAATAGCTTTGTGAATAGATATTGATAAGAGTAGTGTGGACTATTTGGTCAAATAAGTCGTAATCTTTATTATTCATTATATTATATTTATACTCCTTTCTTTGTTATAATTATATTATATCATAGTTTTTTCTTTTTTTCAAATTTATAGATTTAATGTTCTTGGTTTTTACATTATAATGAATAGGTAGTTTTATCTATTAAAGGAGGAAGTAGTTCATGGTGGAGAAAATGGAGATAAAGGAATGAAATTTGAGAAAAAAATTGGTGATAATTTAGAAATTCAAGTCGAAAATTTGGACTCAGCTTTTAAATTCGTTCCAAAACTTGACTCTAATGGAGTTTTGTCGTATAATGAATTAAAAGATAAGCCAAAGTTGCCTTCTGGAGGCATTGAAACAATTGAAGCTGAACAGATAGAAATCCCAACAAAGCTTTCACAATTTACGAATGATATGGGATTTTTAACATAGCATCAAGATATTAGCGGGAAGTTGAATACTTCTGGCGGAGTGGCATCAAATCTAACTGTGAATGGTTTGATTTCAAATGGGGAAATCGAAGTTTTTGGGGCGTCGCCGCATATTGATTTTCATTTTAATAATGCAACCAATGATTATACGAGCCGTATAATTGAAAATAGTAAAGGAATCTTGACTTTTACAGGCGGCATTACGCTTGGGTCACCATTGCCCATCAGCTCGGGCGGAACTGGAGAAACATAGCGTGCTGAGAATTGGACTTTTACTGCCAATAGTAGTTTAGTAACAAATTTAAGTCAGACTTGCTATTATTATCCTTATTTGCATATATATTTTATCCGATTATATTTTAAATTGGCTACTGCCTTAAATGCTTCTACTACTCGACAAATTTTAACAATCCCCGCGGGCCGAACGCCTTCTTATGCGCATGCATTAAGTGGCTATACTACAGCGGGAGCATTAAGTGTGCGTGCCTCAGTAAATAATGGAATTTAGATTCGTTGTACGGGCGCGGTTGCTACCACTCATGATATTTATATTAGTGGTTTTTGGTGCGCCTAAGAGGGAAAATTAAATGGTAAAAGTATTAAGTATAAACAATAAAATATTAGCTGTTAATGGTAAAGCAATAGAAGCAAATGAATCAAGTGCGTTAAGTGAAACACCAATTGTTGATGATGAGCTTGAAAATACAACTCAATTTCGTCAAATGAATAATGTAGTTTCAGAATTTATTACAAATGTTGATTATAGTGAAGATGCAGATGATTATTCATCTACAAAAATCTCTTCATATTATTAGACAACTACGTCTTATAGTAAAGAAGACCCCCACGGTTTAAAAATTAGAGTTCCTACAAATTCAGCAATCACTATTACACAAGACCCAAAAAGTAGAAGCGAAACAATTTCAGGTGAAAATTTTATTTATAATTTAGAACCCTTAAAGGCCGGCGCTTTTTCTTTCAATAATAAAACTTATAAAATTGTGCCCGAAGGTGGCGTCCGTATGATTTATGCTCCAAGTGTGTGGAATGTGCGAGACCTCGGGGGCTGGGCTTGTGATGGTGGTCGTGTTAAATATGGAAAGATTTTTAGAGGTGGCCATTTTGACAGTATTACTGATACAGATAAAGCAACTATTGTTGACTGGCTTGGAATTGCGACGGATATTGACCTGCGTAATAATAGTGAGACAAGTAATATCACTGCCTCCCCCTTAGGTTCCTCTGTAGAATACTTTCATCAATCACTTGATTATTATGCAAACGCAGTTAGCACTCCGGCCGCGTCTGCTCGAACAGTTTTAATTCTTAAAAAAGTAATGTCTTGTGCGACAGCGAACAAGCCATGTTATTTCCACTGCATGTCCGGCGCGGACCGAACGGGAACTATCGCTTTTCTTTTGTTATCTTTTCTTGGCGTTTCCCAAAGTGACAAGGATAAAGATTATGAATTGACGGGCTTCTCTGATGAAGCTAGCGGTCGACGCTTTAGAAACAGTAATTATAATGTAACTAATGGCAATGGATGGTATCCATTGATTAAATATTTCCGCAATAATTACACGGGCGCGAATGATAATGAGAAGGTTATTGCTTGGGCGGTGGCAAATGGTATTACAGTAACAGAACTTAATGCCTTTCGTGCAGCCATGATATCTGGTAATGCCGGAGAAGTTACTGTGCCACTGCAAGAATATACCGTTACCTATACCCTTACCGGCTGCACAAGCAGCAATGATGCGACCTCGGTCACGGAGGACGATGCCTATTATGCGACCATCACCGCCGGTAGTGGCTATGTGCTCGACGGTGCGACCGTCGTGGTCAAGATGGGCGGAACGGATGTTACATCCCTCTACTACTCGGGCGGCGTAATTAACATTCCAAAGGTCACAGGAAAGATTGAAATCACTATAACTGCGGCAGTGTATGTGCCGAGCTACACGAATGTGCTGCCTAGCGCCGTAGACCCGAGCACCAAGAGCGGAGTGTGGGACGGCGTTGGATATCGCAACGGTGCATATGCATCGTCAGCGAAGCCGTACTACGGAACGGATACAGCCTGCTGGTGCACAGGCGCTATAACTGTCCAGCCGTCCGATGTCATCTATGTCAAGGGCGCAACACTTGAGGGTAATGGACATAATCGTTTGGGGGCTTTTTCTGGCGCGACTGGAGGCTGTTACTTCTGCAAGGAATGGGTTTCATTGTCCGGCATGGCGACCGTGACAAAGCTGGGCGACAAGTATTACAAAATCGCGCTTGATAGCAGCTATGCAAACTATGCTTATATCGGCTACATCATGTTCTCCGCCCAAGGCACCGGCGACGGCGTTATAGTGACGAAAAACGAAGAAATTGCATAATCTAAATAGATGAAAAATTCTTTCTTTTGGAGGAAATAAATGAAATCAGACATCTCAATTACAAGAGGAAGAACATACATGTTTGACATTTCTGTGAAGGACTCAGAGGGCGAACCTTATGTTCTTCAAAATGATGAAAAATTGATTTTTGGAATTAAGAAGATGTATACTGACCCGATATACATCTTCAAAAAGGTTTTGACGATTGATGATGCAACCGATACTGGAGCGTATTCATTGAAAATTGAGCCGAAAGATACTTTGCGCTTGGTATGCGGCACTTATTGTTTTGATGTGGGCATGAAGCGTGAAGATGATTATTTTAGTGTTATTGATTATAGCACTTTGATACTTGAGAAAAACGTAACGAAGGGGTGATACGATGGGTTTAGATGGAAATATTATTGAACGTCGACTTTTGGAAGGCGTATTAGCTCCTTCGATAACAAGAAAAAATTCGGAAGTTTCAATTGATAACAAGTCCATCATTAGAGACGCTGAAGGAAAACTTCGCACAGCGGTAGGTGGAGCTGATTTAGGGTCAGATAGCATAGAGTGGGATGGTAGTACAGAAGGACTTGTTAGTTTTAGCTATAGCGGCGTCTATACCTACTATAAAGTCAGCGATAAAATTCCGGATTTAACTTCGGCTTCTGATCTGTATATAACATACCGTTATACCGAGGAAGGAGAAGCTGATGCTGGTCCTATTAAATCGGATGCTAACATCAATGAGGGCTTAAATACTGAATTTGTTACGGCTCTACGTACTGACTTTCTTGACGGCTTTCCTTTAGTTCTAGTTGCTCTTTCTGATAATACGGAATATCCTGTCTTTGAGACAACCATACCTGAAAAGGGCGTATATTTTGTTGGAGTTAGCGTCAATGGTATATCGCTTTTTGCCCAAAAGCTTGATATTGTTTGCGTTGAGAAGATTAACTCGAAGTTTCTTGATCTTAAGGAAGTATATACTACAATAGATAATGTTCCTAAAGTAACACGCACAAGTCAGCTTACTAATGACAGCGGGTTTCTCACGCTCGACACCCTCCCCAAATATGGAGGTGAAACCGAATGAGCGTTAGTGTTAAATACAAAAACAACAGTATCGCTGAGCTGAGCGAAACTGGGACGAAAACACTGAAAACGGCGGGGAAATATTGCGAAGCGGATATTGTTGTCGAGAATACGAAGGACAGCGCCCCTCCTATCACCGGCTACTACGAAGCTAACAGTGTCGAGAACGATGACGGAACGCAAACGCTAGAGATAACCAACGGCACATCAATTGTCGATGGCATAATCGTCAAAGCACGAGACGAAAATGGTCTAGCTACATCAATCGATGTCTACGGCAACGAAGTCTACTACAGACAGTTCTACGGCGGCAGCCAATATACCGCCTCGCAATTCACAGGCTGGAACAATGTGCAGACTGTTAACATCGTTTCGGCGACTAAAATCGGCGATTTTGGAATGGGCGCAATGCAGCAGTTGCAGACGATTATCGGGCTGGAAAATGTGCAGGAAATAGGCGGCTCGGCATTCTTCAGCAGCGGCACGTTAGGCAACGGATTTGATTTTTTTGCACCCAACTGCGTCCTAAGCGGAAGGAATTGCTTCGTTGACGGCGGAATTATGCATGCCAAGTTTCCTAATCTCACAACAATTGGCAACAGAACTTTTGGAAACTGCACAAAGCTGCAAACTGCAAAACTTCCCAAGATTACGCAGTTCGGAATTTATACATCCAATATGTTTGCAGGTTGCACGGCCCTTCAAAGTGTAGAAGTGGGCAGCATAGGCTATGGCGTTCTTGGTTGGGGAACTGCGAATTTTAGCGGCTGCACACAGGCTGATTTAACCGTCACAATGTATACAAAGGGTGAAAAAGTAGATGCATTGCTTGCTGCCATACGAGATGGAGCAACGAGCGCAACGATTATACTTAAAGCATCCGAAGCTACCGAGTATAATTCAACGGCATTTGCAGCGGGCGAAACAATACTGACAAGCACGGTGGAGGTGACAGACGAATGATAAACACCGAAAAGCCCATATCTGCGGTCAAGTATAACGGGCAGTCACTGCCGATGGCTGGTATTGCGGCAGGCGTGGTTACTAATGAATGGAAGCAGGGCGCTTATGGCCGCAGAGTTCCAAAATCAATAACACTTCACACAAATGGTTTAATTAGCGCCTATCAATTCGCAAACCGAAACGACGCGGAGCTTGCGCTTTATAGATTTGTTGAAGAATTTCAGCACATTCCACACTCTCCGTTAGTATTTATCGATTTTAACGCATTCCTATCATGCTCGTGGGTAACCAAAGAGATAGTCGATGAAATATTTGCTAATGTAATTTATTGCAACGGCGATATCTTTAATAGTTGCGTAAACATTGTCGGAGAGATTGATTTGCCAAATCTCGAAGAAATAAACGATTATCCAAAAAGTCAACCTATAACTTACTTCAATCGACCGGGGGGTATGTTTACTGGCTGCACTGGCATCACAAAACTTTCTTGTCCAAAACTAAAGAATGTTATGAGAGATTTCGTGAGAAATTGCACGGCACTTGTAAGCGTACAACTGCCAAGGTGCCAAGTGCTTGGAACGCAAAACAACGGTAGAGGGGCTTTCGGCAATTGCTCAGCACTTGAAAGTGTTCAGCTTGGCAGCATTGGCACATCGTGTCATGTTTATACAGGCTATGATTTCCAAAATTGCATTCAAAATAGTTTGATAATAACAATCTACTGCACTGGTGATTTAGTTGATAGCAATCTCTCGTTTATTCGCAACGGTGCTACAAATGCCACAATCATCCTCAAAGCAGCCGAAGCCACCACCTACAACGGCACGGAGTTTGCGGCAGGCGACACAATCATAACCAGTACAGTAGAAACGGAGGGAACGACATGACCATAGGCAAAGTAACGAACACGATAAACGGCGTGGCGCACGAGCGCATCCTGCTGACAGCCGCCGAGGGCAAGGTGTTGACCAACGACGGTGGCGTGACCACATGGAACTGCATCGCAGTCGACAGCACCGACGGCTGGGCGGAAGTCGATGCGCCTGTGGACGGTGGGGAAGAAATCACCGACACCGAAGCGCTGAACATCATCACAGGAGGTGCAACATGACACGAGCCGAAGCTATAGCCTACCGAGACAAGATAGAGGCAGCCGCAAGCACTATGACCGATGATGCCGCATTGACTGCCGTTGAGCTGCTCCCCGAATGGGAAGCCGGTAAAGCATATACAGTCAGCAACAGGGTGCGCTATGACGGCACGCTGTACAAATGCATACAGGCGCACACGGCGCTTGCAGATTGGATGCCGCCCGCTACACCGGCGTTGTGGAAAACCGTCAGTGTTGACGAATATCCTGAATGGGTGCAGCCTACCGGCGCACACGACGCATACAATATCGGCGACAAATGCACCTATAACGGTCAGCGCTATGTCTGCACCATTGACGCCAATGTCTATGCGCCCGATGTGCACGGCTGGCAGCTTGCCAGCGGTAACTGACCAATTTTACCCCCAAATTACACGGTTAGCCCCGAAAACGGGGGGATAACTGATTAAAATCGCCCTAAATTGAGAATAACTTTAGTTTGCTAAAGTGATTTTTGCATAACATCAATTGCCCCGTGCGTGTGCCGACATGAGGCACAATGCCAGTGACTTTTGATATGAAGTTATCTTTTTATGATGAAACTGCGGCGGCTCAGTTTAGATATTTACAACCGCCACACACTTATAAAGGAAGTGATTACATGAGTAACAGCTCACTTGTATCCTACACAAAAATCAGTCCTTATCAAAACAGTCGCAACGGCAAGAAAATTGATACCATCACAATCCACTGCGCCGTTGGTCACTGCTCTGTTGAGGGACTTGGTTCTGTATTTCAAACAAAGCGCGCAAGCGCCAACTATGGCATTGGCTGGGATGGCCGCGTGGGCCTTTACGTCGATGAGAACAAACGCTCATGGGCAACGAGTTCTTCCACAAACGACCGTCGCGCTGTCACCATCGAGTGCGCTTGCGACCCAACACACCCTTACGCCGTCAACACAAAGGTTTACAACACCCTTATAAAACTTGTTGTAGACATTTGTCAGCGCAATGGTATTAAAAAACTCGTGTGGAGCACTTCAAAAAGTGACCGCATGAACCACAAAAACGGCTGCAATATGACCGTTCACCGTGACTATGAAGCTAAGGCTTGTCCCGGCAAATACTTATATGACCTTCACGGTCAGATTGCGGCGGAAGTCAACAAAAAACTCAAAGGCGGCGAAACTGTTGTCGCTTCAACTAAGGAGGCAAAAACTGTGAAAATAGAATTACCTGTCCTGCGCAATGGAAGCTCTGGCGCCGCAGTAAAAGCGGTTCAGAGGATGCTGCGCACTTTAGGATATGTGAATATTGATGGAAAAGCTTATATCTCCGTAGACGGCAGCTATGGTAGTAATACCGAAGCCGCAGTTAAGCGCTATCAAAAAGCGCGTGGCGCAAAAAGTCCAGATGGCATTGTTGGAGAATGGACTTGGAATCAGTTACTGAATGGCAAATAAGGGGGATTTCTAAATGGATTACATGGATTGGATTAATTTTGGTATTAGCGTTCTCTCTGGTCTTGCAGTTGCAATTCCGGCAATTATTGCACTTGTGAAATTCATTCAAGTTGCGGCAAAAGAAAAGAATTGGTCTAAAATAATGGACCTCGTTATTGGCTACATGGAAACGGCCGAAGCGAATATCGAAGATGGCGCCGACCGCAAAGAATGGGTCATGTCAATGATGCGCACTGCAACCGAGAAAATCAACTATGTTTATGACGCAGAAGCAGAACTCAAGGTCTCTCAATTGATTGACTAGATTTGCTCCGCAGCAAAACAAATCAACAAAAAGTAATGAAAAAACGAGGAAGAAATTAATCTTCCTCGTTTCTTTTATTTCGCACATAACACAATGCATATATTGCACTGCCGCAAAGAATTGTTGTTGCGACTTTTGCGAATGTGTCGAAAATTTCTAAAATATGAAATAAAACAAACAGTCCAACGCTATAAACACAGCACACAATGATGGCGCCAAGAAAGGCGCCAATAAATATCTAAAAATCTCTTTTCAATGCTCGATGTAGTAAATGATTAGGGCACTGTAGGCATCAACATAAGTATCGAAAGGCGCATAACCATATTTGATATCAATGATTTGTCTGCCCTTGCAGAATTCTTCAATTTTGTTTGCGAAATTAATCTCAAATCGTTCTGTTATCACATAACATCGAATCTTATTACCATCAGTCATCACTTACTCCTCCATTTTTACTTGCTCCCAAAGGCATTCCTTCGGGGTCTTATCTACGCGCCAGCCAAGGAATTTCGGATGGCGAATATGTCCACTCTCGGGGTCAATTTCCATGCCGCCAACTTCACAAACATGAAGCACATAATCTCTCCAATTGGCCAACACTTCTTGTGTGAGACCGCTCAAATCACCGAAATGCTCAAGTTTATTGTCCCTTACAAGCCCCAACTTTAATGAACCTGCCCAACCATAGTAAAAACTCTTGGTGACAGGCGAGATAGGCGCGCCGAGTTGATAGTCCTTATAACGATTCTGTTCGGGCAGCCGCACTTGTTCTTTTTCATCATACCAGAGAAGCCAATCTTCGATTTGTTTTCCAGTGTAGTTCTTCGTGGGCGGATTCGCGCCAATTATGACACAATCAATCGTGTCTTGAATTTCTTTCTTTACTTTCTGTGTGTCCTTTGAGGGGCGCTTATCGGGCTGATAAGGGGCGCTTGCTCTCGTCATTACGATGCCTTCGCCGCCATCTGCGAGTATCATTTGAAGTTTCGTCCAAAGCTCATCGCCGTGCCAATAAGTCGCAGGAATTACCCACTTGTGCGGCGGCAGTTCCTTCAAACGAGCGAAACGATGCTCCGCCGCGGATGTAATTAGCGACTCACCATTCCAAGCAATTACATCAAAAACATAGAAGCAAAGCTTCGACTCTTTCTGCCGTGCAATTGCCTTTTCTTTCAGACATCCCATAATGGTTGTAACGACCTTGGAACCCTCTTTATCAGGGAAAACCAGCTCGCCTAACAAACAAGTTCCGTTTGGAAGCGCCGCAAAGAAATCATTGAGGTGCGGCACCCATTCAATTTTATTGAGGTAGTCACCGCCAACGCCCTTACTGCGCCCAAGTAACTCCATTGTGCCATCATCGCCTTTTATAAACTTCCAAAACGACCCATCCATTTTTCGCGCGCCGAGCCACTCGCCGCTATAAACGCGCTCTCTGGTTGTGCGGCGCTTCTTATCATCATCCCAAGAAGCGGGCGGCGCCCAATATTTCATCGCAGGAACATCATTATGAAAATCGATTCCATCAATATAATTCTTCATAATTTTCTCCTCTCATTTTATATATTTATTATATCAGAATTTCTTTCACTTTTCAAATTTGCGGCGCCGCAAATCAAAAAATTTTGTTTTATAAAACTCTACTTAATTATAGCAATCATGCGAGGTGATAACAATGATAATTCGTGGAACTACTCCAATTCATTATTTTGATTTTCCGTTTGAAGCAACTGATGTCCAGCAGTTGTCGATTGTGTATAAACAAAATAAAGAAATTAAAATTCGCAAGGCTCTTGAAGAAGTTTCTTTTGACGAGAATAGCCTCATCGTCAATCTTTCTCAAGAAGATACCTTCAGTTTTGATGGAGTAGGAATACCAAGTATCCCCTCGAAGTCCTTAGTTTTAATTCAAATCAAGGTCATGCTAAAGGATGGCTCAATTTTTGTGAGCGACCCAATGAAAGAGCGCGTCTTTGATATCTGTGATGAAGAGGTGATGGAATGATTAGAAAATATGATTTTCATCCCTCCAAGTCACATTTTGAGACTTCTTTCACGCAAATAAACGAGACGCGCTTCTCTCCAAAATACAAAGCAATCGGCGGCGCGGCGCCTATGCCAGAAGAAGAAATAATTATCTATGACGGCGGCCCTGTCGAAGGATGGGAGGAATCAGATGGCGCGCAGGTATAAAACAATTTTCCAAGTGCGTCGCGGCACTTCTGCACAATGGAATGAGATAAATCCATTGCTGCGCGTGGGTGAACCCGGTTTTGCAACAGATGCCTCTATGTTGAAAATCGGCGACGGCGTTCATAATTGGCGCGACTTGCCCGAAAGTGATAGCATCCTCCTTAGTTACGACACTCGTGCTGAGTTCCCCGAAGTCGGTGTTGCTCGTCTTCTTTATCGCGAAATTAGCACGGCGCAATTGTATCAGTGGAATGATGAGAAAAATGCTTATGAAATTCTTTCTTCGATTGATGGACTTGAAGAACTTTTAGATCGGAAGGTCGATAAAGAAGAAGGAAAAGGTCTTTCATCAAATGACTTTACAACTGAATTAAAACAAAAGCTTGAAACCATGGATGGCACGCAAGGGACGATTTATGTCCACAACCAACTGGCGCCATCTGCGACTTGGTTAATTGTTCACAACTTAGGGCATTTCCCCTCTGTGAGCATAGTAGATAGCGCGGGCACGGTTGTGTTTGGTGATATATCATACCTTGATGAAAATAAAATTCAGGTTTCTTTTTCAGGGGCGTTCTCTGGTAAAGCTTATATAAACTAATGGAGGGAACCAATGAAATTTTTAACAAACATTGACCTCAATAAAAATCAATTACTTAATGCAACAATTCAAAATTTAACAACTGACCCGGCGGCTGGCAATGCTGGTTTGGTTTATTTTAATACATCTGATAAAAAACTCAGAATTTACAATGGTACAAAGTGGGAAAACGCAGGCGTGCTCATTACAGATGCGACTGCGGGCGACGGTGTTATCTCTGTTGACGGCGCCGACATCACTGTGTATACCCATCCAAATGCCGGCCCGGGCGGCGCTGCGTCTGGTTTCTACAAGGTAACGGTCGATGAACGTGGCCATGTGACTTCTGTCGAGGCCGTCACAAAAGATGACATCACTACACTTGGTGTTCCGGGTCAAGACACAAAAGTCTCAAATCTGACCAAATCGACAGACAAAGTCGTAACTGGTCTCGCCAACAATACCACGCTTCAGACGACTGATGTCAAGGATTTAACAGTAAACGGCATTACGGCTGTGAGTGGCGGCTATGTTAGTGATGGCGCGACTCTTGGCGCGGCACTTACCGCTCTTGACGCTGCTGTTTAGAACGCAGTCGCAGGTGGTGGCGAAGTCAACCAAAATGCATTTTCAAATGTCAAAGTTGGAACCACCACGATTGCCGCAGATAGTAAGACCGATACTCTTGAACTCGCGGCAGGTGATGGTATTACACTTACGCCAGATGCAACAAACGACAAAGTAACTATTGGCGTTACCGCTGACACTTATGCGCCGAAATCGCATACCCATGCGGCAGGCGACATTGCTTCTGGCACACTTGCAGTTGCGCGCATCCCATCTCTGACCCTCTCAAAAATCAGTGATGCGGGCACCGCCGCAACAAAAGATGCGGCGAGCGCTGCAATTATAGATGGCTCGACTGATGCTGGTCTTGTTTCGGCGGCACAAGTCGCGCAATATGTGGCAAACAAGACTGCTGGTCTCACTGGCGCAATGCACTTTATTGGCATTTCTACGACCGCCATCACAGACGGCGGCACGGAAAATCCAACGATTGCAGATTTTACTGGCACGGCAAAAACCGCAGGCAATGTGGTCCTCTATCAGAACAAAGAGTTTCTTTGGACTGGCACTGCTTGGGAATTGCTCGGTGATGAAGGTAGTTATGCATTAAAGACCACAACTGTTAACGGCAAAGCTCTGAGCGGCAATATTACACTTACCGCAGCGGATGTCGGCGCAGATGAAAAGGGCGCTGCCGCGGCCGTAAAGTCGAGTCTTGATGAACATACAGATGATGCCACAATTCACATCACTGCCGCAGAAAGAACTGCTTGGAACGCAAAACAAGCAGCAATCTCTGACCTCGTGACAATTCGCTCTGGTGCGGAAAAAGGTTCTACTGCTGTGCAAATGGCAACCGGCACACTTACGAAGGGTGCTACTACTGTAGATGTAACATTTACAGGCACTTTTGTTGGCGCGACTGTGCGCGATGCTACAACTGGAGAAGTGCTCGGCGCGGATGTGGTTGTTGGCACGAATAAAGTCACTGTAAATATTGCGGCGGCTTATACGAATAATTTGACTATTACAGTTCAATATAAATAAATTAAATCTTGAGGTGGAGGTCTCACATATTTGTGTGAGGCCTCTGCTCCTAAAAGGGGTGCTTCAATGAAATATTTAGGAAAAATTACGGATAATAAGGATTTAGTTACGAAGGAGTATGTGGATACTACGGTTGAGACTAAATAGGATAAACTCACCGCAGGTGAAAACATTACGATTGCGGACGATGGCACGATTTCATCAAGTGGCGGCGGAGCGAGTGAGAGTGATATTTTTGTTTTGGAATTGACATCAGATAGTAATGGCAATGTAACTTCTGCTTCACATACTTATGAAGAAACAAAAGCGGCAATTGAGAGTAATAAAATAATTATGATGGATATAGGTTTAGGTGCACATAATATTGCATAGGGTGGTTTTTCGGCAGATAATGATATCTTTTTTATAATATATAATTTACCTTATGTTGTAGAAGTCGTTTGGGCAAAAGGTTCCGATAATTTAGGAACTATTGAACATCTGTAGGCCTTTTAGCCATATGTGGAATCTGATCAAATGGATACTGGATATCTATTTTTTTCAGCTACTGGCGATTGGATAACAAAAGAAATCCCCACTTCCCCCACTTACACTGCCGGAGACGGCATCTCTATCTCATCCAACAATGTCATCTCTATCGTGGCGCCAAAGGTTTATAGCGGGGCAGATGCTCCCGCAGACACGCTTGGTAGTAATGGCGACATCTACATCCAAATTTCGGAGGCTTAAGGAATGAATGAATTAACTTTCCATAACTTCAATGAAACAGCCGACCTCGTTGGCGGCGATATGATGCTGATTCTTTCAGAAAGTTCAACTCTTGAAGAAATAGCCTCCCAAATTCTTTCAAATAAAGTTATTTGGTTTTATGATGGCGACAAATATCACCAAGTAATGGCCTTTAAAGATGAGCCAAATGCGATTACAATTTACTTCTTTAATACTGATGGTACTGCCACTTCCCACAGGTTTGGTGATGATTAATGGCAACAGAAAAATCATTTCAATTATACATCAATGAAGACAATGTAAAACAATACTTTTCTGCATCGGGCGGTGCCCTGAACGGTGCGGCCATTAGTGGTAAATACATCACAATGCGCACTAGTTCAACAACGGCGACATTTACAATGAATGACGCTGGAAGAAATGTTTTATTCCCTTCTGCGGCGGCAAAAGCGCATAAAATTGATGTCTGGGCGCAAACAATTGCAACTCTTAATAGCAGTAAAAACACAATTAATGTTGCAGTTGCAGGGCAAAATGTTATTACAACAGAGAGAATTAGCACTAGTTTAACCGAGCATACCGGCAGCGTTTCTGGAAGTTTTACAAAAGCGAGCACATCGGCCATTTACACAATAAAAATTGCGAATGGCTTCCACGCGGCGGGTGTTCGAGACACATCAATTACAGCATATTTCAATCAATACTCCTGCGAAGCGAAAACTGCGGGTAAAGGCATTAAAACTGCTTCTGTTTCAAACAGTGTCCCCTATGAGGGAGAAACAGTTACTTTCTCTGTAGACCTATACGACGGCGCAGAATTCGGCGGTTGGTATTCCGATGAAGCCTGCACCAAACTCGTATCAGGAAGTTTGACTCATAGCACACCTGCGGCGGACCTCGTCCTGTATGCAAAAGGAACGTTAAATGCAGAAATATATAACTGCGCCGCGATTGCGGGCGAAAACATCACAAGCGCCACAGTAAGTGAGTCTAGTGCTGTTTCGGGAGAAAATGTAACATTTAGTGCTGCGCTCAATGAAGGATGTTTGTTTGATGGATGGTATTCAGATTCGAGTTATACTAATTTAGTTAGTCTTGAAAATCCTTATACTGCTTCCATCACTGCTAATACAACGCTTTATGCCAAAGCACATAAAAAGCAATTTACGATGTCGGTTGGTTCTGCAGAACATGGTGTTGCGTCTGTAAGTGCCGATATCGTTTCTTATGGCGATTTTGTAACTTTTACATTTACTCCTGAGGATAATACATGGGAGCTTTATGGATGGTATTCGGATGCTAATTTTACGAATTTAGTAAGTACAGAAAATCCATATACATTTGTTGCCATTAAAAATACGGCACTTTATCCAAAGGTAGGGATAAAGAGATATAAGATTACATTGCAATCACCGGGTAGTATAATTTATGGTAGTGCATCAGCCATATCTGTAATATCAGTTGACACAAATAGACTTACAAAAGAAGATCTGCGTAATTTGCGTGCTGGTAAGTTTTCAAGTATATCGAATGAAAAAATTTTTTCTACCGATAGCAAAAATGGGAGTTATGCGTCAACTTATTCAGTTTCTATAATAGCTCCTCTAGGTTCTACAGTTGCTTTATATGCTGCTTCAGAGAGCACTTTAAATAATGTTGGCACTGTTTATTTCACTGAAAATGATTCTCGAATTTCAAATGGCCCGCACTTTGTCTTTACGGCAACTAAAGACACTGAATATAAAACCTCTAGAGTCGGAGTCCGTTGCGAGTGCTCTGCGATAGCTCTTGATGGGATCGAATATGCAGAGGCATATCCAAAAACCGTTCAACAAGAACTTACGACTCTTTTTAGTGCAGATGTTATTTCGGGGTATTAGTTTCTAGGGTGGTATTCGGATGAAGCTTGCACAGCACTTGTTAGTTCAAATAATCCATATAAAGCGACTGCTCCAAAGTATACTACGGATTCGCAATCGGTTACCCATTTAACTCTCTATGCAAAGGCAAAAAAACTCTCTAACACGGGCTTCTACATCAAGAAAACTGGCACCTATGTTGAGGCAGATGCTATCTATCAAAAAACTGCTAGTGGCTGGACGCAAATCACCGATTATACATCTCTTTTTCCATAGGGATACTATCTTCCGGGCAGCTAAATATTCAAAATTTGCAAAAGCTAAAAATTTAATCTAAAATCACATGTGCGCGGGCGCGCATTTTTAAAATGTAAGAAAATGCTCCGCGCACTTCCAAATTTGATTTTTCAAAACAGTTTTGATATAATAAATATAGAAAGTGAAAGGAGAAAACAGATATGGCAAAAGTAACTCCGCAAGATATACAAAGCTTTAATGAACGCTATTATGCTTGCCGCAACTTTGCGCAAATTGCTCGTGAAACGGGCTTCTCTGCATCAACAGTGCGCAAATATGTTCAAAAAGACTGGACGCCGCCATGCACGGAACAACAGATTACTTTTTCTGATGAAATGTTTTCTCCTTATCTTGAACGGTTCAACGGCCTCCAAAACTTTGGAGACATCTGCGAGCTTTCATCCGCAGAACAAGTTGAAATCGAGGAACTTTGGAAGGAGATGAGTATATGAAGAACTACTTCTATTTAGATGAAACACCAACTGTCCCCAACAAAGTTCGTATTTGCGTCAATCATGAACGCTTTAATTTGGAATATACTTATGGAAGTTTTAATATTATCTGTGCGCGTGTGATGGGATTGACATATGCAAATTATTTGCGCTTATGCCGAGACCGATACGGCGCCGACCTCATAGGAAAGCATCATAAATATCCAGTTGCATATTTCGACCGAGGCGCTAAAGTTGATGAACTCGTGAAAATACTTAATGCCCATGCAAAAGAAATTATGAAAGGAAGAAATTAATTTGGCAATTTATTCGAATGAACCATTCTCCAGAATTCCATTCAATAATGACCCCTCTTTTTGGGAAAGTAATTCTGACAGTTGCAGTTGCAATTGCGGTTCATATGCGCTTAATATTACCGAGTGGTATTATCCTTATCCTGAGCGGCAATTTTTTGAAGCATGGATTACCGAGATGGCAGAAGATGGAATCTCCATGGAGAAAATGCGAGACATAATTTTTTACAATAACATCTACAACATCGAACGGCAGTTTGAGGATTACCTCATTCCAATTGAGTCGCCGCGCGATGTAGTAAATTGTGTGGATGTAATTGCATTTCGTATAAGTCTCACAGGCACACCTAAGCATCCGCTCTATGATTTCCACTTCAAACTTCGGCATGATGGAAAGTGGACAGAAAAGATGGGATTTGATGATGTGCGCGAATGTGAATTGAAGCCAGATGAACCATGGTATGAAGATGAAGATTTGATTTATAACGGTCCGATTAAATACTTCTCAATTAATCCATTTGCAAAAAAGCGAAAATAAAAATTTGAAAAGTTTTACGAACTTTGATATAATATTTATAGAAAGTTGAGAGAAAGACTTCCCTCTCTCACTTTCTAGTGCGGCGGCACTTTAAACACGGTTTTATATGCGGATATGATGGAATTGGTATACATGACAGACTTAAAATCTGTTGCTCATAGGAGCGTGGGGATTCGAGCTCCCCTATCCGCACCACAGAGCGTTTTGCGTAGCGCTCATACCTCCTCGAACGGTGGTTGCGGCGGCTCCATCGATACATAAATAAGCCGCCACTTCTTAAAATTTGATTTTCTTTCAAAATTTTAGTATAATAAATACATAAAGATTGAAAAAGAAATGGGCTATTCCTTTCTCCCATTTCTCTTCACTCAAACCGGTAAAACCACCGATGAAAATCGCTCGTAGTGCAAGTCGAGATAAAGGTTGAGCACCGGTTCCACTAAGCTCCATAGTGATTGTGGTGAGATTAAAGCGCAATTAGTTAAGAGATTGCCGCCGAAAATTTGACTTCTAGAAAAATTTTTGATATAATTTTTATAGAAAGTCAAACAGCACCTTGAAAATTAAAAAATAAGCTATCAAATGTTGACCTCGGTGAAGAGGGTGCAAACTGCCGAGAGTCGAACCAGCTAAAAGCAGCAGATAAGGTTTTATATGGGATACTTTATAAGACCAAAGAAAATTGCTTGGTGACGAGTAATTATTCCAAAGGAACAAAAACCTTTGGCCTGCGGTTCGATGTGCCAACATACGCTGTTAATAAAACTCCCTTGGTTCTTCGGTGGGATAATAGAGGCGCGGATGATAACTCTGCGCTGAAACCAGATAAGGTCGTGATTGGCACTCGCGACAAATTTTGGTAACGCCAACAACTCACTGCTGCTGTTGATGTGTGGTAACATACTATAAGAAGGTGAAGGGGAGCGAGTAGCCAAAATCAGCACTGGAAACATCTCCATTTCTTGGCTTGATAAAAAGAAGAAAAAATTTCTGAAAGTTGGTGAAAGTTAGGGGTATCAATCCCCTCTGTGCTCGAAAGGGGCAAGAAGTATTCACGCGACGGCGGGTTTACTCAGACTTGTTCTCACAGTGGTTGAATAATTAGTTACGTATGCGAAAAGGTAAAGCGAAGGCTTCAACAAGATAGTTTATTTTTTAGTTTTCAAGGTGTTTATATATTGCGGTGTGGAGGAGTGGCTACCTTATAAGGCTCATTACCTTAGGACGCATGTTCGAATCATGCCACCGCATCCATAGTCCTTGAGACTAACTCTGTTGGAGGAGTGATGTGTATGGTAGTTATACAGAAATCCACTGGCGAGGGAAATCCACCTGAGAGGGCGGCCCGTTGAGTTGCGGCACTCAACGGGGGGGGAAAAGAAAGGCGTCATCTTCGGCTGGCGCCTTTTGTTTACCTAAAAGTCAACCCGTGCCCGCGCGGAGCTAAAATTTATTTGACTTTTCATTAAATTTTTTATATAATATTTATAGAAAGTGAGATGAAAAAATGTTTATTTGTCCGACTTGCGGCAGAGAATTCGAGAAAGAAGCCACGATTGTAAGGCACTTTTTGAGTTGTTGGAAAGAGTGCAATCCGAACCATAAATCAAAGTCGGCACCGCGCAGTGAAGACCTCAATACGAGAATTGTGAATGATAGTGTTTTGGAATTTTTTGGGGGGGCCCCCTTTAAGAAGGGATGATTAAATGCAAGAAGTTCGTTTAAAAACACATCTCATAATCACAGACATCCATTCTGAATATACAATGAATTGGTGCGGCAGACTTATTGATGCCAATCCGAAACTTAAAGATGGGAAGCCTGTATTCACAATTATTGGCAGTCGCGGCCGTATGGAGCTGGATACAATTGATATGAATCGGTTGGAATACAATGCGAAATTGTTGACAGAACCAAAGGGGCGCTCGGCGATATCAAAAGATGTTGCATGGGTTTATTTGCAGGAAGCAGATGGCGGTGAGCGGTTGATGGGAGTGTTGACACATAAGCGTGTAAAAAGCTTCGCGCCCATGTATGATAAGATTGGGGTTAAATGAATAGATATTCCGGTGTAGCATAACGGTCAATGCAGGGAGCTCTAAACTCTCGGAACCTAGTTCGACTCTAGGCGCCGGTGCCATGAAGTGTGATATATTCCAAACGAGTAGGGTGGTAAGCGCACGGGTGTTCTAGACGCCTTCCCTACTAATTATGCGCCATTAACTCAGTTGGTAGAGTAACGCCCCTTTAAGGCGTAGGTCCGGAGTTCAAGCCTCCGATGGCGCACCACTGAAAGGAACAAAAAAAATGAAAGACCAAAAAACTTACGCGATGGCACCCCTTCAACTCGAAGGGTGGCTCGCGCGGCGCAAGAAATGTGCGCCGATGAAAAACAAGAAAGCTTATTCACGAAAAACAAAGCACAAGCAGAAAGTTTTTGTGAGGAAAGTAAGCAAGAAATTTGAAATTTAATTGAATTTCTTCTATAATTACAATAGATTTAGCCTCGTCGTATAAAAGTCAGTATATTGGGCTTTGAACCCAAGGGAGATGGAGCGTTACCATCCGAGGCTGCCATATGTCGCATTGGTGTAATGGCAAGCACAACATTGTGTTTTACTGGAGGTTCAAAATTTATTATTTGCTCCAAAATTTTGTAAGTTTTAATAATATTTTTACTTATAAATGGAAGGTGATAATAATAATAGGAATTTATAAAATTACTAACAATATAAATGGTAAAATTTATGTTGGACAATCAGTAAATATAGCCGAAAGATGGAAGTAGCATGAATATAAAGCTTTTAATTCTAAAGAAAAGGCTTACACTTCTGCTATTCATCAAGCGTATCGTAAATACGGTATCAAAAATTTTTCTTACGAAGTTATAGAATAGTGCAGGCCCGAGGAACTTGATGAAAAAGAAATTTATTGGATACAGAAATTGAATTCTCTATCTCCAAATGGTTATAATATTTTGACTGGCGGTCAAAAGGTCAGAGTTTTGCCAGAAAATTGTTATTGTAAAAAGTGTGGGAAAGAAATTACTCGCCATAGTAAAAGTGGTATGTGTTTATCTTGTGTGCAATTAACTTGTGATATTACTAAAACAGAATTGTATGAAAAATTAACGCAATATCAAGGAAATTTTACGCAGGTTGGAAAAATTTTTGGTTTAACTGATAACGCAATACGAAAAAGATGTAGGAACTTTGGATTGCCATATCATTCTTCTGATTATAAATTAAAGAAAGAAGAGAAACCAAAAATAATCTAGAAAAAACCTATTGCAAAAATAGATAAAACGACTGGAGAGATTCTTGAAACTTTTGAAAGCGCCGCGGCGGCGAGAAAATTAGGTATCTCAAAAGGAAGTCATATAACTGAGGCCTGTCGTGGAACGATAAAATCTGCTTATGGTTTTTATTGGAAATATTTATAAAATATAATTAAAGGTTCAAGTCCCTCATGCGACTCCAACATGGAGAACGAAGTGTAATGGTTTTGCACCCCTGTTTTGGGAACAGGTAGAGCGGTCCGATTCCGACGTTTTCCACCAATAAAAATTTGGTCCCATCTACTAATAGGTTAGGTAATTACCCTTTCAAGGTAAAAATAGGGGTTCAAATCCCCTTGGGACTACCAAAGGGAAGTGCTCAAAGCCCCTCACTATCGAGGCCAATGCGCGCATGCTTCCCAGAGGAAAAATACGCGGGACTCGCAGAGACTCCTCTATAAACAAACTCTAAAGGGAAGAGGCGAACTTACCAAACGCGCCTTGGTGGTGAAAGATAAACACGCTTAAGACAATAATGTGTCCTCAAAAGTGGAACGTGAAGGCCGGCCGCCGTTAAACGAAATCCACGCAGGATGATGCAGGAGTGAAAGGCTCCGCTCAAGGCATAGTCGGGCGCACTGTAAACGACTCTAAACAAAAGCGGAGTGCCGTCAGGGTTTGATGAGTAACACGATAGTCCGTAGCAGAGCTCTATAGAGCAAGAAAACTCATCCTTGAGAGATTAGTTTGGTTAAAAGACACCTTTTTAAATTCAAAGGAGAACATTAATGACTCATGCGTCAAGAAATACTATGACAGGCTTGCTTTTTGAAAACGCTGCACGTATTGTTTGTCCTGCCAACGCTATTGATTTCACAAAAAATAATTTATATAATTATTTAAAAAACCTTGGAATAAATTGGGAAGAGTATATTTCAAGAAAACTGCTCCCTGATAATGCTTTTTATTTTAAAGAAGATAATGAAGTTGTTATTTATGAAAAGAAATTTCAGCAATGTGCAGGTAGCGCCGACGAAAAGCCACAAACTTGTGCCTTTAAAATTAATCAATTTAAAAAGCTTTTAGCTTCCATTGGTGTAACGCGAGTTTCTTATATTTATATTTTTAATGAATGGTTTAAAAAACCAATGTATAAAGATATGCTTGATTACATAAAATCTATTGATGGATGTGATTATATTTTTTATTCTGCAGGAGAGAACACTATATGCCAATAAATAAAGGTTATTTAACTGCAAAAACAGACCGAGCTTCTGATGAAGTTTTTACTCCTGCCTATGCAGTTTTGCCCTTAATTAAATACATTAAATTGTTTGAAGACAAAATTGGGCATTCTGTTACTATTTGGTGTCCTTTTGATAAAGATAGTTCTGAATATGTAAAAAACTTTAAAAAAGCAGGCTTTAATGTAATATATTCACATATTGATGAAGACAAGAATTTTTTCTTCTACGAGCCGCAAGAGAGCTATGATATTATTATTTCAAATCCGCCCTTTTCACAAAAAGATAATGTATTGAAGCGATTGTATGAATTAGATAAACCTTATGCAATGTTGTTACCCGTTCCTTCTTTACAGGGACAAGCAAGATTTGCATATATAAAAGACGATCTTCAATATCTTGGTTTTGATAGAAGAATTAATTATTATATGAATTCTGATTTTTCTCAAGTTCAAAAGGGAGTTTCTTTTGGATCTTGTTATTTATGCAAAAGGTTTCTTCCGAAAGATCTGATTCTTGAAGAATTAGAAACTAAAAATTAAAAATGCGGAGCTTGTGCTGAAATAGTGCATAAAATGAAGTTCATGTCTTCAGCTCCGCCCAAAAGGTCAGTTCGATTCTGGCTCGTTCATCGAGGTCTGGTGAGAAGAGAGGTAGGTTCGACTCCTACGTTGCTCCGGTGAGCAAGATGATGCGCGAAAGCTGCGATAGTGCCTTTGATATATATCAATTGGAAGGATTCAAGCATGGAGGACTAGGTCGCGATTAGTTCTGCCTCGGAAGGCTAATAAGGGTTGAGGTTGAATCTATACCCTTTTATATAGATGCGCTCGTGGCCGAGTCTGGTTTAAGGCACTTGTCTTGAAAACAAGCGATGGGCAACCATCCAAAAGTTCGAATCTTTTCGGGCGCGCGGCGTCAATGAGAAGCCTTCACGTGGCGACGCTGTTTTTACTAATTCTCACTTTTTTTACGCTGTAATGTTGGCCACCTCCTATCCAAAGAAACAAAGGGAAATTTTTTCTCTTTGTTTTTTTGATTTTTCTTTAAAATTTTGATATAATATTTATAGAAAATGAAAGGGGAGAAAAGAAAATGAACCAGTATATGATGTATTTTTCGGCAAGGGTGTTTGACCTTGAGGCGGAAGCCACTGGCCATGAAAGAATTGAGCACGGTTTTATTTATGCGAAGTCCTATGCAGAAGCGGGCGAATGGGCGGATACTTGGTATGGTGATGAACTGATATCAATATATTTTGAAGCCCTAGAGGACGGTCCGCTTTTTACAACTGAGGAAGAAGCAAAAGCCATTATGAAAAGGAGTGAGTGGTAATCATGAGCATTAATTATCGCGCAATTGTCTTTTATGGCTGGAAAATTTCTCGGAAAGAATTTGATGAGTTAGAGGAAGATTTGCAGATGTGTCTTATTGAAGATGAAACTGTGATTTGTCAAAATTGTATGACAAGTGAAAGTGATTATGGTTTTGTTTTTGCAAATGCAATAGTCCAACTTGATGAAGCGATTAATCCAGTATCTCAAATAACAGATATAGAATGTATTGAATGGTCCGATGAATGGTATAATCATCTATCGCGGCAAGCTTTTAACAGACTTTTTCCTTCTCGCGAGGGCGAGAATCCTCAGTGGTATACGATGATTCAAATTAGTTAAAATAGATTAATAAAAAGAAAGGAAATCAAAGAAATGAAGAAGTATGTAATCGTAAAGTTTATTAATTATTCAAAGCACTATGTTTATTCTACCTCGCTTGACCTCATTGTGGGCGGCATTTATAAAATTGCCAATCCCTTCAAGGCTTATGAGACGCCCGTCGAAGTTTTGAGTGTTAGTGACAAAAATCCTACTGGTGTAAAGCCTGTAGAAATTACTTTGGCAAAATGCATACTCGCGCCGAAGCGTCCTAAGTGCGATGTAAAAATTTACAGCAATGAGGAGAAGAAGACTACAGTTGCAATTTGGCCTGATGGTCAGAAGACAATTGTAAAGTGCCAGCCCGGCGACAAGTTTGACGCTGAGAAAGGTGTCGCAATGTGCTTTGTAAAGAAATATTTCAACAATCGAGGCTGCTTTAACGAATGGATAAGAGAAGTCCTTCATGTAAATGAGAGGTGATTAAATGATTTTTTACCTCGCGGCGGTAATGGTAATATTCCTGTTGCTTTGGCACAATCAGGATGAGGACTGAGTAAAAGGAAAAAATATTTGGTATTAAATTTTTGTATACCTTTCTACAATTTTCTACTTATAAAAAGAAGAACAAAGTGGAGGTATATAATGGGCTATATTTATAAAATTACAAATCTTATTAACCAAAAAAGTTATATTGGATTAACTCATAGAACGCCAGAGTTACGCTGGAAAGAGCATATTGATATTACATATGGGGAAAAGGGCAGACGTCATCATCTTCATAATGCAATACTAAAATATGGGCTAGAGAATTTTGAATTTAAAATTCTTGAAGAAGTCTCTGAAGACGAATTAAATAATAGAGAAAAATATTGGATAAAATATTATGATACCTATGATAATGGTTATAATGAAACCTATGGTGGAGAAGGTGCCATTAAGTATGATTATAATAATTTTTTAACTATGTGGAATGAAGGCTTTACGGTTAATGAAATTGCTGAAGAGCATGGTTGTAATAGAAATACAGTCTATTATGCTCTATCAAAAATAGAGGGCTGGAAGGAAGAAGCTTTACTTCGTAGGGAAGAAAATAATAGAAAAGCTTTAAATATATCTCGTTCTAATTTAATTGAAGTATATGATTTAGATGGAAATTTTATTTCATCTTATAATTCTCAAAGGGAAGCTAGCATTGCTTTATTCGGTGATAATAGTAATGAAGCTAACATTTGTAGAACGATAAAAAAAGGAAAAGGTAGAGTTGGAAATTATCAATTTCGTTTAGCTGGTGAAGAAAAACCCGGCAAGTATAAAAGAACTGGCTCTCGTCCAGTAAGTCAATATGATTTATCTGGTAATTTTATTAAAACTTATAGAAGTTGTCAAGAAGCAGCATTAGTCTTAAAAGGTGATTCTAAATATGGAAGCTATATAGGCCAAGTAGCAAAGCAAGAATCTAAAAGAAAAACAGCATATGGATTTCAATGGAGATTTGAAAATGAAATTACAAATAATTGAATTTATGAATAACAATGAAAATTGGGAAGAAATTTTGGCAAAGCCTCCTTATAGTATAAAAACAAAAAGAGATGGAGATTATATTTTACTAAAATACGATCAACTTAATTCAGACTTTAATTTAAAAATTGTTCGTGAATGTAGAGGTATTATTATTACTTTTAGAGATAGTAAATATATTCCTGTAGCAGTACCGTTTTTTAAATTTGGCAACTATGGAGAGTCATACGTTCCTGAGATTGATTGGAAGTCTGCGGTTGTGCAGGAGAAACTTGATGGGTCTTTGATTAAGTTTTGGTATGATGATGATGAGTGGCACATCTCCACAAACGGCACGATTGATGCCTTTAAGGCTCTCGTTGACGGCAGTGAGCGGTCTTTCGGCGATTTGGTAATAGAAGCAATGCCGATTCCTTGGGAGGATTTTGGAACTTTCGCTTCTACTTCTGCAACTTATATGTTTGAACTTTGTTCGAAATATAATCGTGTAGTAGTGCCTTATAATGAACCTCAATTGTATTTTCTTGGGTGGCGGTGTAACAATTATGAACTCAAGCGCTCTTCGAGTATTTTTAATGATATTTTTCTTACTCCAAAGACTTATGACCTTCACTCGCTTGACGACACGGTCGCCGCGGCGAAAGCTCTTCCTTGGAATGAGGAAGGATATGTTGTTTGTGACAAGTATTTTAATCGAATAAAGATTAAAAGTCCTGAGTATGTAAAGGCGCATTACGCGCGCAATAATAATACGATGACAACTGAAAGGTTTGTTGATATTGTTCTTAAAGGAGAGCAGAGTGAGTTTTTGCTCTATGCTGAGGAGTGGGAACGCGAATTGATGAAAGTGCAAACGGCAATGCGTTTCTTTGCAAGGAGCGCACGGGAGGCATTAGCAGGGGTCTTTGAGATGAAAGATTTTGAAAATCGGGGTCAATACGCAGCGGCCATAAAAGATGAGCCGCGCATGATGCAGGATTTCTTGTTCCACTGTTTTAATGAGCAAATCTTCTGGGACTATGCAAAGAAGTGGAGCGCGGCGGACTGGGTGAAAGCAATTACTCCAATATTAGAAAGTAAGGGATTTTAATGAACCAGTTGAATTTTATAATGCTTTGCGGCTTGCCCGGCAGCGGCAAATCAACTTATGCTCAGAAACTTACTGCTTCAGGCTATGCGGTGGTTTCGTCTGACACAATTCGTTACGAACTATTTGGTGATGAAAATGACCAGTCGAATAATGGTCTCGTATTTTATACAATGCGGCAACGCATGCTGGAGTGCTTTGAGCGTGGGCAGAATGTTGTTTTTGATGCGACTAATATCAATCGAAAAGACAGAAAAGAAACGCTCAAAGTAATACCCCCTTATGTCCGAAAAATTTGTCATATTATCTGGGCGCCGCTAGATCTGTGTATTGAACGGGATAAGTGCCGCACCAGAATGGTTGGACCCGATGCAATTATGCGAATAGCAAAGAAGTTCCAAGTTCCTTACTATGATGAAGGACTTGATGTAATAACTATTGTTCGTCCTGAGGGGTTCCATTCAGTACAATACTTCCTTGTTATAGATGAACAGACAGTTATCCCCCATAACAATCCCCATCATACTTTAAATATAAAAGACCATTGTGTGACAACTGGTGCTTTCGCGCGAGAAATGAAATTTTCGCCGACAATTGAACTCGCGGCGCGCATACATGATTTTGGGAAGCCGTTTGTGAAAGCCTTTTGTAATCACAAGGGGGAACCAACAACGGAAGCCCATTATTATAATCATGAGAATGTTGGCGCATGGATAGCTTGCGGCATAACTCGGAATCTTGATGCTTGTTGGCTTGTCGGGGTGCATATGGCGCCGTTCAATAATGAGAAATATTATCGTTCGCTACCTTCTTATATGAGAGCGCAGATAGAAAAACTTAATGAGATAGACAAAAAAGCCCATTAAAAGAGGAGGAATTTTAAATGAGTCAGTATCTTGCAATTTGGAAAGATGGTGTTCAGATGGCAGAGTGGTCGCGCAATAGCGAGATTTACACTGTGATGCGCGGTGGCGCGAACTGGGGTGAGGAAAGCGAGTTCAATCCCGATGAGGTGTTTTCTGAAGCTCGGCGTCTCATGGATGAGAAAGTAAGGCTTGCTGAAAAAGAAAAGAAATCTTATTTGGAGGCACTCAGCGTCGCGAAACTTGACTACGAAGCATTTAGCGAAGCTCCTTATGAACTACGCAACTTTGATGATGAGATTGAACTTTACAAGAGGCAACTTGCTTGGATTGACTTTCTTATTCGGTGCGCTGAACTTGATGAATATAGCGATCGGCGCGCGAAATGGACTTGGATGTATGTATGAAGTATAACATGAAGTT
>ERZ808277.98-NODE-98-length-44751-cov-4.882831_pt1 | contig 44751 bp, 39 predicted proteins | sample MGYA00521240_ERZ808277 | MGnify/ENA primary metagenome ERZ808277 (study PRJEB31516, sample SAMN03275599) | gut metagenome | biome: mammalia-associated habitat; material: feces | host: Papio cynocephalus | place: Kenya | collected 2012-07-17 ... | reverse complement strand
CCTTCCATGAGTTTTTCCTCTGTTCCAGGCATGATGTCCTGGATCATGCCTCTCCATTTTAGTTCCTCTACGAAATTCTTCATTGTATGATGCTTTTATCTATTCAACATTTGTGGTGTGTATGGGTGTTTTTCTGATTTTCACACCAAATTTATGCAAAGTTAGGCAAAAATAACGTAAATTTGCAGGCTGGAAACGAAATTAACAGTTTAAAAATAAACGAATATGAGAAAGAAAATCGTTGCCGGAAACTGGAAGATGAACACAACTCTCCAGGAAGGCGTTGAACTTGCGAAGGCTGTCGCCGCCAAGTCTGTCGAGACACCAGAACATGTCGGGCTTATCGTTGCCCCTCCTTTCACCCATCTCGCATCTGTAGCCGAGGCTCTCAAGGGATCAAAGGTTGAGCTTTCAGCCCAGAACTGCGCAGATCATGAGAAGGGAGCCTACACTGGTGAGGTCGCTGTGAACATGTTGACTTCTGTCGGTTGCCAGTGGACCATCCTCGGACACTCAGAGAGAAGGCAGTACTACGGAGAGACTGACGAGAAGCTTGTCGAGAAGACAAGGCTCGCCCTTGCGGCCGGTCTCGGTGTCATCCTTTGCGTAGGAGAGAATCTTGAGCAGAGAGAGGCCGGAAAGCATTTCGAGGTAGTTACCGAGCAGATCAAGAACGTCCTCTACAATTTCACAGCCGAGGACATGACAAAGATCATCGTGGCTTACGAGCCTGTTTGGGCCATCGGCACAGGCAAGACAGCTTCCGCCGAGCAGGCTGAGGAGATTCACGCATGCATCCGCAAGGTGCTTGCCGAGAAGTTCGGCGAGACTGTCGCCGAGGACACCACTATCCTCTACGGCGGAAGCTGCAAGCCTTCAAACGCCAAGGAACTCTTCGCCCAGAAGGACATCGACGGCGGCCTGATTGGTGGAGCTGCGCTGAAGGCTGACGATTTTATAGAAATAGCTAAGAGCTATTAATCTGAAAATCTGAATGAAAAAGGAGAGGCAAAGCGGTTAGCGTTGCCTCTCCTTTTTTCGGTATATAGCCTCTTACTTCTTGGACTCTTCAACAGAAATTTTTCTGAATTCTTTGAGATCCTTCATGAGTTCGAGGGCTGCCTTGCGGGCGCGTGCGCCGGCTGCCTTATTACCTTTCTCTACCTGAGCGTCAGCGTTCTCAATGAACACGTTGAGCTCTTCCTTGATTTTAGCGACAAGATTCTCCATTTTGTTCTAATTTTAGTGAATAGTTGGATTTATTAATGTAAATAATAATTATCGTCTGTAATATGAGTGCAAGTTATGTAAAAAAATGAAATTAACAAATTTTTCCGGCAAAAAAGGCTGGTTTTCTGACACCTTATGCTTCTTTTTCATTATTTTTAGGCTTGACGTTGAGCATATTCATTGCCCTGTCCGGCCCGATTGTGGAAAAATTCTTGATTCCTGCTATAACTCTGTCACATATTCCTGGAACAGCCTCCTTTTCCTCAGTGGTCAGTTCGCCGATCACATAGTCAACCTGAGCGCCTCGGGAGAAATTGTTGCCGATTCCGATTCTGATTCTGGCCCATTGGGTGGTGTTCAGGCGAGCCTGAATGTCTTTCAAGCCGTTATGACCTCCATCGCTTCCGTTTTTGCGCATTCTGATTGTTCCGAAAGGAAGGTTCAGGTCATCACAGATCACAATGAGGTTTTCAAGAGGCAGCTTCAGCTTGTCCATCCAGTATCGTACGGCATTGCCGCTGAGATTCATGTAGGTGGAAGGCTTGAGGAGGTAAAACTTGCGTCCCTTGAATGAGATCTCTGCCACGTCTCCGTAGCGTTCCGTCCTGAAAACAGTATTGGATGCCTGTGCCCAGGCATCCAACACCATAAACCCCATGTTATGTCTGGTAGAAGCGTACTCGGCGCCGATGTTTCCCAATCCTGCGACAAGATAGTTCATTCCAGTGTCTTTATCAGAGGCTTGAGCAGGCTTATTCAGCAGCTGGCTCAGCAGTTTCCTCAGTTGATTCAGTCTCATGCTCCTCAGCGCCTTCCATCTTCTCCTCGTGGGCAAGCTGGGCGGCGAGCTGACGTGTTGACTTGACAGAGCAGATGATGGTTGACTTCGGTGTTACAACATTCACGTTCTCCACCTTGATGTCACCGGCTACGATACGCTTCTCGATGTCGAGTTTGGTGACATCTATGTTGAGTGTGTCAGGAAGATCCTTCATCAGAGCGCTGATGCGTACCTCTCTGCTGGAGAGAACGAATTTACCACCTCTCTGCACTCCGACAGGGTGACCGCTGACAACAACCGGAACCTTGATGACGATTGGCTTGTCCTCGGAAACGGCGAGGAAGTCAGCATGCAGACAGTTGTCCTTGACCGGGTGATATTGAAGCTCGTGAACGACAGCCGTGTAGGCCTTGCCGTTGTCAAGCTTGATGTCGATGATGAATGATGCCGGAGTGTGGGTGATTCCCATAAGATCTCTTTCCGTTACTGTGAAGAGAACGTTCTCCAGACCAGCGCCGTAAAGGTTGCAAGGGACGAGACCCTGCTTACGGAACGCTTTGATGACGGCCTTGTTGCCGACTTCACGGACTTTGCCGTTAAGCTCAAAATGCTTCATTGTTTTGTTGATTAAAATGTGTTACTCAGTTCCGGACCGCCCGGAACCCCATTGCACCAAAAGCGTTGTATGCGCTTTGTAATTGCGCGGCAAAGATAGGAATATTTTGTGAATAGGCAAAAGCCCAGCTCTGAAATCTCCGGAATTTCCTTTTGCCATGCCTACTTCACCAAGCCAACCGCATCATTCCATGCTTCCTTTTTATAATATGAATCAAGAAGCGGAGTTCCGGCGCAAGGCAGATACATGCTGAAACCTGAATAGGTCTCAATGTCAATCAAGCCCAGCAATCGTTGGGTGGCGTTCTTATAGATCACGCAATTGTTGATTGCGTTGTCAAGATCTTTGAGATCACTTTCCGAAGCGCCACATTTTTTGAATATGTCAGCCAAGTCATAGAAATAATGCCTTCCTGACCGGAAATACCCTTGAATGTCATCTGTCGGGGCATTGGCGATGGCTTCGGAATATTCATTGACCAGTCTTTTGCAGACAGCGGCCAGATCCTCAACTTCTTCGGTTCTGACGATGTTGACTGTCGATGAACGTTCAGATCCACTTTTTTTATTGTACATCTCGAATGAATCCTCAAACAGCCCTTTGAGGTCAGGTGTTGTCCTGCCGATCAGGAAGGACGTGATCTTGGTGTAGTCGAACATCCCGTCTCCAAGGACCTCGGCGGGCGAGAGGCCAAGATAGTCTGCCTTGTCTTTCAGTCCATAGACAACCTCCACACCGGCGGTGAAGCACATATCGAAAAGAATATAATCAAGATGGTAGGGGATGGCGTCGGCAAACTCGCTCACGCTCATTTCTTGGGCAAAATACTGGTCATGGATGTAATCCTGCCCTATCGAGCGGACTTTTCCATAGAATGGGTCGATTTCGGCCAGACTGCCTTCCGGGACGGAAAGCCTTGGCTGCGTGACTTCCTGCATGGAGGCGCAGGAAACCTTCCCGTTGATGTCCTTGCCGTGCTCGCTTTCGAATCTGCCTGGATTGTAGTAGTAACCTGCCGGCAGCCAACCGGAACCATGTGACGAGAACACCATTCCATAGCCTTTGGCCGGAAAGTTGTCCTTGACAAAACCGAGAACCTCCCGAATTGTGGAAGGATCTGCGGCCATCACGGAAGGATCAAAGGTTTTCAGGGTATCAGAGATGATCTTTCCTTTCTTGTTCTTGTAGATTCTTCTGAGGTGAGATTCCACAGGTTTGGGCATCAACCGGCGGGATGGATCATAGTAGGATTTGGGAATCTTGGAATACACCAAAAGAACATCGTCATTCACTCCTGGAATGTACCCGCCTTTCAGTCCATTGTCCTGATTGTCCATATTGCCTTCCAGAAAGTCCCCCAGATTGTTGAATCCACACTCGTAGAAAAGCAAGACACTGCGGTTCATGTAGTTGACGGGTTCGTCCTGATTCTTGCAGCATCCGGAGGCCGCGATCATAATGAGTGCGGCGGCTGTTCCTGCTATGGCCTTAAATATATTCATGGTTGGTCTTTCAATTTAATCAGCGCAGCCGTTATGTTCAGGCTGCATGAATGGCAAATATACGGAAATTCCTGAATAATGGTTATATTTACCGACCAAAAACAATTTTTTATGAATATAGGTATCAAGATGATTTTATCTATCGGAGCGGCCGCGGCTCTCTGCTCTTGCGGCCAAGGGGAACAGAAAACGCAGGACAATGAATTCCACTACCTTCTTGACGAGTTCGCCGACCTCAAGGTGATCCGCTTCAAGGTGCCTGGTTGGGATGCGCTCAGCCTCAGGCAGAAGGAATATGCCTACCATCTCTCGGAGGCCGCCAAGCTGGGCCGCGACATCACCTGGGACCAGTACTGCAAATGGAACCTCCCGATCAGGCACGTGGTGGAAGACATTTTCAATGAATATAAAGGCGATCGTGAATGCGCTGATTTCCAGAACTTCACCGTCTATGCCAAGAGACTTTTCTTCGCCAACGGCATCCATCACCACTATTCCGAGGACAAGTTCTTCCCGGAGTGTCCGAGGGAATATTTCCAGAGCCTGATGGAGGCTGTTGGTGACGGAGACAAGGCTGCGGAGCTGCTTGAGGTGATATATTCACCGGACATCTACCCTCAGCGTCGCTCCACTTCCAAGACTGGCGACATCGTTGAGCTTTCCGCCGTGAATTTCTACGATGGCGTGAGCCGCGAGGAGGTAGAGAAGTACTACAACTCTCTGATGGATCCGAACGACAAGACACCTGTTTCCTACGGCCTTAACACGAAGGTTGTCAAGGAGAACGGCAAGGTTGTCGAGAAGCCTTGGAAGGTCGATGGAATCTACGGTCCGGCGTTGGAGAAGATCTGCGCTGAGCTTGAGAAGGCCGCCGATGTAGCTGAGACAGACCTTCAGAAGAAAGCCATCGGACTTCTTATTGAATATTACAGGACTGGCGATCTGAAGACGTGGGATGATTTCAATGTAGATTGGGTTCAGGACACGGTCGGCACGATCGACTTCATCAACGGCTTCATCGAGGACTATGACGATCCGCTCGGACGCAAGGCCACATGGGAGGGCTACGTTAACATGAAGGACTCAGCCGCGTCTGCCCGTACCGAGGTTCTGAGCGCCAACGCGCAGTGGTTCGAGGACAATTCGCCTGTGGATCCGCGTTTCCGCAAGCCTCACGTGAAGGGCGTGTCCGCCAAGGTTGTGGACGGCATAACCCTTGCCGGTGCCACCTATCCTGCCACCCCGATAGGCATCAATCTCCCTAACGCAGACTGGATCAGGCGTGACTACGGCTCGAAGTCTGTCACCATCGCCAACATCACCCACGCCTACGACTATGCGGCTCAGGAGTCTCCTAAGAGCACTCTGACCGAATTCGCTTACGATCAGGCGGAGATTGATGCCTACAAGAAGTATGGCTCTTACACCGATGAGATCCACACTGATCTCCACGAATGCCTTGGCCACGGTTCCGGACAGCTCCTTCCGGGAGTGTCATCCACGGCTCTCGGTGAATATCAGTCAACCCTTGAGGAGGCTCGTGCTGATCTGTTCGGGCTTTATTATATGGCTGACCCTAAGCTTGTTGAACTTGGCATTATGCCTGACGCTGAGGCCTACAAGCCGGCATATTCAAACTACATCAGGAACGGTCTTTTCGTGCAGTTCACGAGGGTTGAGCTCGGCAAGCAGAACACTGAGGCTCACATGCAGAACCGCAAGCTGATCGCCGAGTGGTGCTACGAGAAGGGTGCCGCGCGCGGAATCATCGAGAAGAAGATGCGTGACGGCAAGACGTATTTTGTCGTGAATGACTACGAGGCTCTCCGCGGTCTGTTCGCCGAGCTTCTCGCCGAGATCCAGAGGATCAAGTCCGAGGGTGACTATGCCGCCGGCAAGAATCTTGTCGAGACTTACGCCGTCAACATCGATCCTCAGCTCCACAAGGAAGTTCTTGAGAGGTACGCCGCCTTGAACCTCAAGCCTTACGGAGGCTTCGTCAATCCGGACATCGTTCCTGTCGAGAAGGACGGCAAGATTGTGGACTACAAGATTGAGTACGTGGACAACTACCTCCAGCAGCAGCTTGACTACGGCAAGAAGTACAGGACACTTTAATTCGGTCGCTGAGCCTTTATCCGGTCGCTGAGCCTGTCGAAGCGACTTAACCGTCGAGACGAAAAAAAGTGAACCTGACTGAAAGAATATTACAGGATTACTCATCGTATCTGAAACTTGAGCGTGCGATGTCACCCAACACGGTGGCATCGTACTCTTCTGATGTGAGGGAGTTCTTCTCAGTAGTGACCACTGAGCCCGCTGACGTGGCCACGCAGGAAATTCTGGACTATCTTTCTTCCCGTGACACTTTATCGAAGCGTTCTCAGGCACGTTTCCTGAGTTCGCTTCGATCATTTTTCGATTGGCTTGTCATGGAAGGTGATCGCAAGGAAAACCCTTGTGATCCGATCGATTCCCCCAAGATGGGCCGTTACCTTCCTGCTGTCCTCTCCGTCGATGAGGTCAGCGCCATAATGGATTCGGTGAATCTTTCGACCTGGACCGGCAAGCGCGACCGGGCGATTCTGGAGGTTCTTTACGGATGCGGACTGCGTGTCTCCGAGGCCGTAGGTTTACGGATATCCTGCGTCTACATAGATGAATCCTTCGTCCGTGTCATCGGCAAAGGCAACAAGGAACGCATAGTCCCGATGGGGGATATGGCCGCCTCTGCGGTCCGGAACTATTTGGATGTCAGACCGACTCCCTTTTCGTCCGAGTTTGATGACATCATGTTCCTGAACCGCTTCGGCAAGTCGCTGAGCCGTGTCTCGATGTTCAACATAGTAAAACGTCAGGCCATTATGGCCGGCATCCACAAGGAAATCTCTCCGCACACATTCCGTCACTCCTTCGCCACCCATCTGATCGAGAACGGCGCCGACCTTCGTGTCGTGCAAGACATGTTAGGCCACGAGCAGATCACCACCACCGAGATCTACACCCACATCGACACCACCACCTGGCAACAGTCCGTCCTCTCCCATCACCCCCGCCGATAATCCCTTCAATCCACTGTTTCCAAGACGGCATATTTCCGAAAATCGCTTCCCGAGAGTGCACCATACACTCTATAGCGTCATTTATCTCTGAAATTGATTCCCGAGAGTGCACCGTGCACTATAGAACATCACTTCTCCTCCGAAACGTTACCCTAAAGTGCTAATCAGCACCCGGTGGAGGAGCGATGCGACACCTGGCGAGTTTGGAGGCTTTGTCGGGCGGAAGAATGCCGGCTTTCTGAAGGTTGGAGACAGTCCAGTCTGCTTTTGGAGAGTTCTCACGGAATATGATGATGCTCCGCGCGGCACGTTTTCCGATGTACGGATGCGCCGCAAGTCCCTTTTCAGGAAGTGTCCATAATGAATATGCCGGAGTTGCCACTGTGTCCAACTTGATGAGATCCTTGAGGTTGTCGAACTTCTCCTGATCAAAGTGCCAGATGTCCATAAGTTGCTCAGGGTAGGAATATCCTCTCAGTTCCTTGCGATAGGAAACCATCTTGCCGGCGAAGAACTTTCCGATGCCCGGAAGTGACATGAAGGTCGCGGAGTCGGCCAGGTTTATGTCGATCTTAGGAATATCAATGTACTTTTCCAGCCTTCTGAACACGGAATCCTCCACGACATAGGATTTTGCGAAATCGTTCTTGCGGCGGAACCGGCCACCTTTCCGACGATAGTTGTCGATTGACTGTGCCTGTTTCTGCGTGAATCCCAACCTCATCAGGTCATCGACGCTTACCGTGTTGGGATCGAAACGGAAACTCTCGTACTTTCGTGGGGTGTGATTCCGCCTGATTTGCTCGGCTTGGATGGAATGTTCGGAGTTTTTTCGGTATGTGCCGGTCCGATACTTCGCTTCTGCTGGCTTAGCGACCGGAAGTGTCGTATCGGAGGCTGGACGTTCCGGTCGCTGAGCCTGTCGAAGCGACCGAGCCTCTTCAGTTTCTGATTCCTGAGCCTGCGCATAGACAAACACCGTGTCAGGCTCGTCGTGGTTGGCGATGATTCTTGCGACGGATGCCTTGCGGATGAACAAGGCGGCTTGGTAACCGACAATGAGGAACAACAGGGCCACGGCCCCGACTACGAATGAAGCGGACGGATTTTTGCCATCCTTGTTGGAGTTGAAGTCTTTCATGAGTTTCGGAGATTTATTCAGTTCAGATCATGTGAGGAAAAGTTATGTTATGTTTTAATTTGAAAACAATATAGACTGACAAGTGTGCATGCATTAGGTGGGGCATCTTCTTTTTTGAAGATTACACAATGAGCGGGCATATCCAAACCTACTCTACCGCTTCTGTTTTCCGCCTCTTTTTCTCCGAAGGAGCCCCGGCGACAACTATGACAATCTCCCCCTTGGGCTCATGTTCCTTGTACCATGCCGCCACTTCAGAGAGTGTTCCGCGCTTGTGTTCCTCATGGATTTTTGAGATTTCCCGTGCCACGGAACATTCGCGTCCGGGACCGAAATATTCAATGAATTGGTCGAGGGTTTTCACCAATCTGTAAGGTGACTCGTAGAAAATCATTGTTCTGGGCTCTTCCGCAAGAGTTTTCAGCAAGGTCTGGCGACCCTTTTTGACCGGAAGAAAGCCTTCGAAGCAGAACCGGTCGCATGGCAGTCCTGAAGAGACTATCGCCGGAATGCAGGCTGTGGCTCCGGGAAGAGTCTGCACCTCTATGCCTTCCGCGGCGCACGTCCGGGCAAGAAGAAATCCAGGGTCTGAGATTCCAGGTGTTCCGGCGTCGCTGATCAGGGCCACGTTCAGGCCGCCAAGAATCCGTTCCTTGATCATCTCGGCGGTCTGGTGCTCGTTGAACTTGTGATGCGACTGAAGTTTTCCGTGGATGTCATAACGGTGGAGCAGGACGCTGCTGGTCCTGGTGTCCTCGGCCAGAATGAGGTCCGCGTCTTTGAGGACCTGGACTGCTCTGAATGTCATGTCATCCAGATTTCCGACAGGGGTAGGAACTATGTAGAGGATTCCTGGCATGGTCGTGCCGTTTTATGGTTTTTTTTTGACATCATAGGATCGGTCGTTCATATTGCCGGTCCTATGGATTACTTAAGTTTCCTGCGAACCGCCATCATCAGCCTGTAGACAGGCTCCGAGTTCAGATCCCAGTCCGGAAAGTTTGTCTGGATATAGGTGAGTGCCTCGTCGAGCGTGGTCATGCCGTTGAAAGCGCTGATGGTGTTCTGGAAAAGGAGCGGATCCTCCCTGAACAGCACATTGATCAGCAACACCCTGTCGTTGAGGGAGATCGCACTGATTACGTTTTTCACTTGGGATCCAGGGCGGTCTGTTCTCCAGGCTTGTTTCTCGGCCATCACATCCATGACTGCGTTTTCTGTTTTTCTGCTGTCGAGGATGGCGGCCTTGGCTTTAGGCGTCGGTTCTGGTTCCGTGGCCGGTTTGATCACAATCTCAGGTTCGATGTTGAGCATCGGCTCCTGCGTCGGCTCTGTAATCGCGGAGGGTTCGTTCTCCGGGAGGTCGTCATCGAACGGAAGGTCATCCAACGCAGCCGTCTTTGCCGGCTCGTTGATCTCCATGGTCACTTCGACAGGTTCAGTGACGATGGCGGCTTCGGCCGGAGTATTCGTTTCGGCGTGCTCTGGTGACACATTGGTGGTCACTTCGACAGGCTCAGTGACCGGAGAGTCTGGCTCGGCGACCGGGGCTGTCGGATCTGTGACCGGAATATCATCAGCCCCTTTGTCCGTTGAAGCGGAGGTGTACTCAGCCGCCGGATCCTCGATGATCGGCGTGATGTCGATATCCTGAAAGTCAATATCGATAGGTGTGTCGTCTGCCTGGACTTCTGTTGATGCTGTTCGTTCAGTGGCTACGGATCCGGCCACTTCGACAGGCTCAGTGACCGGCGTACATGATTCAGTTTCCGTGGCAAGCACGCGCGCTTCATTCTCGAGAGCCTCAAGCTCCACCTTTATCTTGCTGATTCTTTCCAGCAGTGCGGAAATCCTTTTTTCGTCGATGTTTCCCATAAAAATGCTATCTTTGCCTGACAAACCCATAAGACGGAAACCACGCCGTACAGCAAGGTTTGCGAGTGTTATTCATTATTTCAACAAATCTAACGAAATGTTTTCAGAAAACATAAAAAAAACCGGATGTATTGAAGTCATTTGCGGCTCGATGTTCTCCGGCAAGACCGAGGAACTGATCCGCAGGATCCGCAGGGCCAAGTTCGCCAATCTCAGAATAGAGATATTCAAGCCGACGATAGACACAAGATATTCAGAGGATGACGTGGTTTCCCATGACTTCCACAAGATTCCGTGCCATTCAGTGAAAGATCCGAAGGAAATGCTGAATGTCGGTCCGGAAGTTCAGGTCGTGGGAATAGACGAGGCCCAGTTCTATGACATGTCGCTTGTTGATGTCGCACAAGAGCTTGCCGATCGTGGAATACGTGTGATCATAGCCGGCCTTGACACCGATTTTCTCGGAAAGCCTTTCGGTCCTATGCCTTACCTGATGGCCGTCGCCGAGGAGGTGAGAAAGGTTCATGCCATCTGTGTCAGGTGCGGAAATCTCGCGAACCATTCCCACAGATTATCACACAGCACAGAACTCGTGGTCCTAGGAGAAAAGGATGCCTACGAGCCTCTGTGCCGTGAATGCTACAACAAAGCTATCGCAGAGGAACGTGAGGCTTAGTCTTTCACGTTCTTCAAAGCCTCGCGTACCTTTGCCTCGATCTCGTCGCAGAGCTCCTGATTGTCCTTGAGCAACTGCTTTGTGGCCTCGCGCCCCTGAGCCAGTTTCTGGTCGCCGTAGCTGAACCAAGAGCCGCTCTTGCCCACGATTCCATATTCAACGCCAAGGTCAAGAATCTCTCCGGCGTGGGAGATTCCTTCTCCGAACACGATGTCGAACTCTGCTTTCTTGAAAGGCGGAGCCATCTTGTTCTTCACCACTTTGACACGTGTGCGGTTGCCGAGAGCCTCGTCTCCATCCTTGAGCTGTGTGGTCTTGCGCACGTCGATACGTACTGAAGCGTAGAACTTCAAAGCGTTGCCGCCGGTCGTGGTCTCCGGATTGCCGAACATCACGCCGATCTTCTCCCTCAGCTGATTGATGAATATGCAGCAAGTGTTCGTCTTGGCGATGTTGGCCGTCAGCTTCCTCAGAGCCTGGCTCATAAGTCTTGCCTGGAGTCCGACCTTGTTGTCTCCCATCTCGCCCTCGATCTCAGCCTTCGGTGTCAAGGCGGCGACAGAGTCAACCACCACGATGTCGATCGCTCCCGAACGGATAAGGTTGTCGGCGATCTCAAGCGCCTGCTCGCCGTTGTCCGGCTGTGAGATGAGCAAAGTCTCCAGATTTACCCCTAGAGCCTTTGCGTAGGTTCTGTCGAAAGCGTGCTCAGCGTCGATCATCGCCGCGATGCCGCCCTGTTTCTGCGCCTCGGCGATCGCATGGATCGCCAAAGTGGTCTTACCGCTGGATTCCGGACCGTAGATCTCCACGATCCTTCCGCGCGGATAACCTCCGATCCCGAGCGCATGGTCAAGCGCGACGGAACCGCTCGGAATGACCTGCACGTCCCATTGTGGCTGTTCCCCCAGCTTCATGATCGTCCCTTTCCCGTAGTCTTTCTCAATCTTGTCGATCGTGGCCTGCAGCGCCTTGAGTTTCGCGGCGCCCGCGTCTGTGGCCTTTGCCTCTACCTCTTTTGCCATAATGATTAAATATAGTTGTTAGTTGTTTTTGGGCGAAAAGATGTCGCCTTTGTGACAAAGATATAAAATTACGTCCAATCCGGCGTTATTTTTCACTAAATTTGTAGTAAAATGATAAACTCGAAAGATATGCGGGAGCAATTGTTGGGAAAGACACCGGAAGAACTTAAGGAAATCGCTTTGAATGTCGGTCTGCCGGCCTTTACGGGCAAGCAGATTGCTCAGTGGATGTACGGGCGCAAGGTCCGGAGCTTTGATGAGATGACCAACATCTCAAAGGTTGGACGTGAAAGGCTTAAGGAGGAATATTCACTCGGTGTGACCATGCCTTCGATGTGTCAGGTTTCGTCGGACGGCACTAAAAAATACCTTTTCCCGATCGGGGAAGGCAATGCCGTCGAGGCTGTGATGATTCCTGATGACGACAGGAAGACCCTCTGCGTATCCTCTCAGGCCGGATGCCGGATGGGGTGCAGGTTCTGCATGACAGGGCGTCAGGGATTCCATGGCAACCTCACAGTTGCGGAGATCCTTTCACAGTTCATCGCCATCGACGAGGCCCCGGAGCTGACGAACGCCGTCTTCATGGGAATGGGCGAGCCGCTTGACAACTTCGGCAATGTGATGAAGGCCATCGAGGTGCTTACGGCGGACTGGGGCTTCGGCTGGAGCCCTAAACGCATAACCCTTTCCACCATCGGAGTCCTGCCGAACCTGAGGAAATACCTCGACTCCACCCGCTGCCACCTGGCGGTCAGCCTCCACAACCCGTTCCCTGACGAAAGGGCTGAGTTGATGCCGGTGCAGAAAGCCTGGCCGGTGCAGGAAGTGATTGACATGATCCGTGAATATGACTTTACCGGCCAGCGCAGGGTCAGTTTTGAATATACAATGTTCGCGGGTCTGAACGATGACAAGCGTCACGCTGACGCATTGATACGGTTGCTTCGCGGACTGGAATGCAGGGTGAACCTGATACGCTTCCACAAGATTCCCGACGCTCCGTTCGATACAACTCCGCAGATCATTATGGAACGCTTCAGAGACAGGCTTTCCAACCACGGAATCACCTGCACGATAAGGGCTTCCAGAGGCGAGGACATACTCGCCGCCTGCGGGATGCTGGCCGGGGAGCATAGTAGTAAATGAATATAAATCTGAGAATGACTATGGAAACGAAAATCGGTAAGTTAGTGGTGCCTCTGGCCGTGATGGCCGTGTCGGTGTTCACGGCCAACGCACAGATTTCTCATTCTGTGTTGGACACCAGACGGGAGATGAAAGACCTCAGGGTAGAGAAGATAAAACATAAGCTGGATTCGGTAAAAGCGGTACGCCATCGTCCGACCGTGGCCTTGGTGCTCAGCGGAGGCGGAGCAAAGGGCTCGGCCCATGTCGGGGTTATCAAGTATCTTGAATCAATCGGGATGCCTGTCGATGTCGTGATGGGAACCAGTATGGGTGGTCTTGTCGGAGGTATTTATGCTTTGGGCTATGATGCCGGGCAACTGGATTCGATAATCCGCGACATTGACTGGGATATGGCTTTGAGTGACAAGGTTCCGAGGGATTACCTGTCATATTCGGCGATAAAATACAAGGAGAAATATGTCCTGTCCTTCCCATTCTTTTATGACAGGAAGGAATATATGCAGATGAAAGAGTCTGACCAACAATATACCCGCAGGGTTGAAGACATCCATTTCGGCGCCGGGGAGGCTGACGCGACGAACATGGTCAAGGACAATCTTCTCGGAAGCCTTCCTTCAGGAATGGTGTACGGCCAGAATGTCAACAACATATTCAGCTCGCTTTCCGTTGGTTATCAGGATGTGACTGATTTCTACGACCTTCCGGTCCCGTTCCTTTGTGTGGCTACGGACCTTGTGTCGGGAACCGCCAAGATCTGGACCAAGGGCAAGCTTAACACCGCACTGCGTTCCACTATGTCAATCCCTGGACTTTTCGCTCCGGTCAGAGTGGATGGAATGGTGCTGGTGGACGGCGGCATGAGGAACAACTATCCGACAGATCTTGCGAAGAAGGTAGGCGCTGACATTGTGATCGGAGTGAACCTTTCCGACGGCTACAAAAGCTACAATGAAATCAACAATCTGGCTGACATTATCAACACCGGCATTGATATGCTTGGCCGCACGTCATTCGAGTCCAACATCGACATCCCTGATGTCAACATCAAACCGGACCTGCACGAGTTCAATATGCTGAGCTTTGACGACAGGAGCATCGACACAATCATCAACAGAGGCTATCAGGCCGCTCTGGCGGTTGCTGACAAGTTGGATTCGCTAAAGGCTGTTGTCGGCTCGGACGTGACAACGATAAATAATGATCCTGCCGATGACATCAGGCTAAGGAAAGTGCTTGTATCCGGAGTGGAAATCGCCGGCGTTGACGACAAGGAAAGCCTGTACCTGATGAACAAGATCAAGGTGGGAGCCGGTTCCAGGATGGGAAACTCCGAGATAGAGGATGCCGTGGCCACGATATTCGGGACCAACGCTTTTGACTATGTGAATTATGAACTTCTTGGTGACGAGGAGCCTTACAGGCTGAAGTTCAACTGCAAGAGGGGACCAATCTGTCAACTTGGGCTGGGAGGTCGTTTTGACACCGAGGAGATTGTGTCTGTGCTTGTCAATCTCGGACTTGGGGTGCACAAGATACAGGGCTCGTCACTGGACTTTACCGGAAAGGTGGGAACCAATCCGAACGCCAGCCTGACATATTCGTACATTTCTCCCAAGGGAATGTCGTTCAATGTCATGGCAGGAGTGAGGTACACTGACAGGAACACATTCAGCATCGGTGACAACAGGTTCAGGATCAACTTTTTGGATGTGCGTCAGGAAATCTATCTGTCCAACATAACCTGGTCCACCTTCTATCTGAAGACAGGTTTCAGGAACGACTACTACAACGTCAATTCCGTGATGGCTGAGCAGGCTTTCGGGGACTATGATGTCAATCAGCTGTCCAATGACTATGTGACATTCTTCTTCAACGCGCGCAAGGATTCGTTCGACAACGCCTACATCCCGACCAAGGGTAAGTCATTCGGTGTCTCATACGATTGGGTGTTCGGTGGCGGGCCGCAGAAATTCAACAACTTCCACGCTTTGACCTTGGATGCCAAGGAGGTTGTGGGCGGTGACAGATTCGCTTTCATTCCATCTCTGAATATCCGTTATCTTATCGGAGATGAGGTTCCGGTTCCTTTCACCAACACGATGGGAGGAAGCATGGCGGGCCGGTATCTGGACCAGCAGATTCCTTTCATCGGGATCAACAACGCCGCTGCGATGCAGAAGATTCTCGGGGTGGTCCGGACAGACTGGCGCTTCAAACTGCTCAAGAACAACTACTTGACTGCTATCGCCAACTATGCTTTGTCCTGTGATGAAATCTCGGCCTTCAAGAATTTGAACGAGGAGGTGGCGGGCTATCTGGGGTGTGGACTCCAGTACACATACAACTCTATAGTCGGGCCTCTCAGCCTGAATGTACATTGGTCAAGCTATACACACAATGTTGGGCTTTACATGAGCCTTGGATTTGATTTCTAAGAATATGGAAGAGTTCGCTAAAGTGCTGGACAGGCTTCAGACCCAATGTGTGAAGAGGGAATATTGCCGCTCTGACATATTCAGAAAGGCTATGACAGCCCTTGAGGGGGACAAGGACACCGCGGAGAGATTGGTGGCCTCTCTCGTTGAGGATCGCTTTGTTGATGATTCGAGGTACGCCGCCGCTTTCGCCAGGGAAAAGGCAAGGCTTGCCGGATGGGGGCCGGTGAAAATATCCTTTGCGCTCGCTGCCAAAGGTATATCCAAAGATGTGGCTTCCAAAGCATTGAGAGAGGTGGAACCAGAGGAGGCTGACCGTCGGATGCTTTCTGTTCTTGAGACTAAATACCGATCTTTGAAAGGTGATCCGCAGGAGAAGTTCAAATTGATCAAGTTCGGTTTGACCAGGGGATATGAATATGAGAAGATAGCTCCGGTTGTGGATGAGATTTTGAAGAAGAATAGTTAAATTTGCGCTTTAGTAAAGTCATGGCATGCGCCCTGACGTGATTCTGGATTCATGATTAAGTCGAACATAATTCAATTGATATGAAAGCGATAGTAAAAACCGATTTCAACTTGCCGGGACAGGTTGGAAAGTATGTCGGTAAGGTACGTGATGTCTACGACATTGACGGAAAGTATCTCGTGATGGTTGTCACTGACAGAATCTCTGCCTTTGATGTGGTTCTGCCTGAGGGCGTTCCGTACAAGGGACAGGTTCTGAACCGCATAGCGGCCAAGTTCCTTGACGCGACGGCCGACATCCTTCCCAACTGGAAAGTTGCTGTCCCGGATCCGTCCGTCACGGTCGGCTACAAATGTGAGCCGTTCAAGGTTGAGATGGTCATCCGAGGTTATCTTGCAGGACACGCCTGGAGAGAGTACAAGGCCGGAAAGAGGACAATCTGCGGAGTGGCCATGCCGGACGGTATGGTCGAGAACCAGAAGTTCCCGGAGCCGCTTGTGACTCCGACCTCTAAGGCTGCCGAGGGACACGATGAGGATATTTCAAAGGAAGAGATTATTGCCCAAGGCCTTGTAGGGCGGGAGGACTACGAGAAACTGGAGGCTTACACCAGGGCGATTTACCAGCGTGGCTGCGAGATAGCGGCTCAGCACGGACTGATTCTGGTTGACACCAAATACGAGTTCGGCAAGAAGGACGGTCAGATCTACCTGATGGACGAGGTCCACACTCCTGATTCCTCACGCTATTTCTACGCCGATGGTTACGAGGAGAGGCTTGCCAAGGGTGAGCATCAGAAGCAACTTTCCAAGGAGTTTGTCCGTGAGTGGCTGATGGCCAATGGCTTTCAGGGGCAGGATGGACAGAAAGTTCCGGAGATGACTCCTGAGGTCGTGTCCGGGATCTCTGACCGCTACATTGAACTCTACGAACATATTACCGGGGAAAGGTTCGAGAAGGCGGAATATTCCGCAGGCAGCATCGAGGCCAACGTCAAGGCTTGCCTTGAAGGTCTGAAATGATAAAGTCGCTTCGACAGTTTGGGTAACTTCGTCACTTCGACAAGCTCAGTGACCGATCTGTCATGGATCCTGAACTTGTCGAAGGGTCTTGATACAATGGACGGCCTGAAACGAATATACGCCCGCAACTGCGAGGTACGAAGGATTGACAGGACGGTCGCCGAACCGTTCCTGCAATCCTTTCACCGTTTGGGCTACACCCGCTGCCGCCACCTCTATGGCCTGTTTGTGAACCGTGGCGAGGATATTCCTCCGGGAACATTGGTGGCCGTAGCCGGCTTTTCAGCTCCGAGAGTGTGGCGGAAAGGAGGCAAGAGCATCCGTTCGTGTGAATGGATCAGGTACGCCTCATTGGAAGGGGTCGGAGTCGATGGCGGAATGGGCAAACTCTTGAAGGCGTTCATCGAGGAAGTAAGACCGGATGACGTGATGAGTTATGCAGACGCGTCGTGGTCGGATGGCGACGTTTACAGGAAACTTGGATTCGCACAGGAGGAAGACAAGGTTTTCCCGGATGGAAGCCGAAGTCTTAAGTTCAGACTTAAACTGACTGAATATGAGTAAGAACCGAACGTTTTTAGGACGAATGTGGCGGCTGCTTCTGATCAAGTTGCCGTTGGCTTTCTTTGCGCTTACGTTTCTGTGGGTCCTTGTTCTGAAATGGTGTCCGGTCTACGTCACACCGCTCATGGTCCAACGTTCGATCCAGTACAGAAACGACAAGAATTTCCACACCCGAAAGACTTGGGTCCCGTACGAAAGAATATCCCCGGAGATGGCTCGTGCCGTGATAGCCAGCGAGGACAATCTCTTTGATAAGCATAACGGCTTCGACTGGAAGGCGATCAAGCAGGCACAGAAGGAATTTGAGAGCGGAAAGCGTCGCCGTGGTGGCAGCACGATCACCCAGCAAACTGCTAAGAATGTGTTTCTTCTTCCTCACAAGTCCTTGGTTCGTAAAGGTTTCGAGGCATATTTCACTGTCCTGACAGAACTTCTTTGGGATAAGCAAAGAATAATGGAAGTTTACCTGAATGTCGCCGAGATGGGCAAAGGAATATACGGAGTCGAGGCTGCTGCCGAGGCTCATTTCGGCACGTCGGCTTCAAATCTGACCCGCCGCCAGGCCTGTCTCATCGCCGCCTGTCTTCCGAACCCGATCAAGCGGAACGCTGGCAAACCGTCAGCCTACATAAGCAAGCGGGCAGGTGACATTGCAGCTTTGGAGCCCAAGATAGGCTATCCCGACTGGGTCTATCACAAATGATTTCAAACTGGAACTTCCTTTGAAATTGTGTATGTTCATCATTGTCACTTTGCCTTGCTGATTTAGTAAATGGAAAAAATAAGCCACCGCAGATTTGGCAAAGGTTTTTTATGGTTACTGTTTTGTAATTCAAGAAAAAAGCCTACATTTGCAGGTAGAAATTTTTGTAAAAATGTTCTACCTTACAGATGAGGATAGTTGACAATATAGAGCGGCAGATACGGCAAAGTGAGGCTGGAAGCCTCTTCTTTGTCTCGGATTTCGCAACATCCGGCAATGATGTCTTTATTAGCCGTTTGTTATCTGGATTTGTGACTGCCGGACTTCTGTGTAGATTATCTGTGGGAATCTACTATAAACCTGTGATGACACGCCTCGGTGTTTTATATCCAGAAGTGTCTGAAATAGTGAAGGCTATATCCAGACGAGATAATGCCCAGATACTTCCGACTGGCGAGACGGCTCAGAATATGCTTGGTTTGTCCACTCAAATGCCGCTGAACTATATTTATCTTACATCCGGTTCAGCCAGAAAGTTGACAATCGGACCAAAGACAATCACATTTAAACGTTGTGTTCCTAAGAATTTCGCTTGCCGGAATGAATTTCTTGCCATATTGATTCAGGCATTGAAGTCAATTGGTCAGGACAGGATAACAGATGAACATAAGATAATCATTAAAGGTGTTCTTAAAAATAATTTGCCGATTGAATCCTTGGAGGATGACCTGAGAACGGCTCCAGTCTGGGTAAGAAGGATAATCTCAAACATCGTAAAGGAAATGGAGAATGAAAAGGTGGATTGATGCGACATTTCAGGAGCGTAAATTGATGCTCCAACAAACAGCCGCAAAAGAAAACTTGCCGGAGTATGCGGTAGAGAAAGACTGGTGGGTGACGATGACGCTAAAGGCACTCTTCAATACACGATGCGGTAAATATCTGGAATTCAAGGGCGGTACAAGTCTAAGTAAAGGATGGATGCTTATTGAGAGAATGTCGGAAGACATTGACATGGCCTTGAATCATAGATTTTTTGTCGAGACTTTGGACAACAATACACAACTTAAGAACCTTCGTAAGAAGAGTCGCAAATTCATAGCGGACAAATTGGCTTGTGAACTTGATGTATGCATGAAAGATCTCGGTCTCACGAACTATAAGATCATACCAGTCATTGATGATGATGCCGGGAACGCAATCTCTACAGATGCGGATCCTACAGTTTTGTTGGTTGACTACAAACCGATTTCAGAGTTCGTGTCACCGTATGTTGCTTCCAGAGTCAAAGTGGAACTGAGCTGCCTTTCGATGGATGAGCCGTTTGAGATGAAGAGTATAACCTCATTGATCAGTTCATCGTTTCCGGAAGAAGATGAAGATACCGAGAGTGTGATACCTGTGGTGTTGCCGTCCAGAACTTTTCTTGAGAAGGCGTTTTTACTGAATGAAGAATTTCAGAAAGACGAACCGAGAAGCTTTCGTATGACAAGACACTTGTATGATTTGGAACGTTTGATGGATACAAGGTTCGGGAGGAATGCTCTTTCAGATTTTGATCTATATTCAAAAATTGTTGAACATCGTCGCAAGTTTTATCATGTCGGATATGCCGATTATGATAAGGACTATCCTGATAAGATTGACTTTTTGCCTCCGGAACGCTGTATGGCCGCTTGGAAAGCAGACTACTCTGAAATGTTGGAGCACTTTGTTTATGGCAGAAAAATTCCTTTTGAACAACTGATAGAGAGACTCTTAGTGCTGCGGAATCGATTCCACGATCTTAAATAGATAAATTAAATGTAAAAATATACCTGAAAGAATATGAAGATACTTGTGACAGGTGCGGCGGGATTCATCGGCTCAAGGTTGATGGCAAGGCTGGCGGAAAGAGAGGATGATGTTGTCGGACTGGACAACATCAATGACTACTATGATGTCAGGTTGAAATACGGGAGGCTGGCGGAGAATGGTTTCAAAGGGTCATTCGAGGAAGGAAAACTGTATGTCAGTGAGATGTTTCCGGATTGTCGGTTCGTCAGGATGTCCATCTGCGACAAATCAGCCCTTGACGGACTTTTCGGAAAGGAAAAATTTGACAAGGTCGTCAATCTGGCGGCGCAGGCCGGAGTAAGATATTCAATCACAAATCCATATTCCTATCTTGAAAGCAACCTTCACGGCTTTCTGAATATTCTTGAGGCGTGCCGCAACTTTGGTGTGGGGCATCTGGTCTATGCGTCATCCAGTTCGATCTACGGGCTCAACGAAAAGGTTCCATTCTCCGAGGATGACAAGGCCGACTGTCCGGTAAGTCTCTATGGCGCGACCAAGAAAGCCAACGAGTTGATGGCGCATTCATATTCAAAACTCTATGGATTCGCCTCCACGGGACTTCGTTTTTTCACCGTCTATGGTCAGTGGGGCAGACCGGACATGTCCCCTATGCTTTTCGCCTCGGCCATCGCTAAGGGTGAGCCGATCAAGGTCTTCAACGGCGGCGACATGATCCGTGACTTTACATACGTGGATGACATCGTGGAGGGCACCATCCGTGTGATCGACCACACTCCGAAGGCTGATGAATGTGCACACGGGGTTCCGGCCAAAGTTTACAATATCGGTTGCTCACATCCTGTCAAACTGATGGACTTCATTAGCGAGATCGAGCAGGCCTATGGCAAGTCCGCCAAAAAGATCTTCCTCCCGATGCAGGCCGGCGATGTCTATCAGACCAACGCAGACACCACCAAACTGGAAACCGAGCTCGGTTACAAGCCAAGCACGTCGCTTCACGACGGTATCCGCCTCTTCATGGAGTGGTACAAGAGCGACCTCAATCCGCTGAAATAGCCTATTGAATATGTTTATGAAGTAACAGTCTATCATGATTTCAAGACAGCCAGGACAGATTTCTGAGAACAGCAAGGGGACAGCGGGGAACACGTTGAACAATCAACGTATTGCGAAAAACACGCTTGTCCTCTATGTCAGGATGTTCTTGATGATGGCGGTTTCGCTTTTCACATCAAGAATAATCCTTCAGGTTCTGGGGGTTGAGGATTTCGGAGTGTATAATGTGGTGGGTGGCATCATTTCCATGTTCGCTTTCATCAATGGCGGGATGGTTTCAGCCACACAGCGTTACATTACATTTGAGATCGGGACAGGAAACAAGGCAAAACTGAGATCTGTTTTCAGCACATCGCTTCAGATCCATGCCGCCATAGCCCTTTTGGTCGTAGCTCTCGGCGAGACTGTAGGATTGTGGTTCTTGCTTGAGAAGATGGTGATTCCGGAAGGAAGGATGACGGCTGCTGTCTGGGTGTACCAGTGCTCGATCATCGCCTCGGTTGTGAACATCATGTCTATTCCCTATAATGCAGACATAGTCGCACATGAAAAAATGTCGGCCTTTGCCTACATTTCCATAGTCGAGGTCATACTGAAGCTTCTGATAGTCTATCTTCTCATGTTTTCGCCGTGCGACAAATTGATTGTCTATGCGGTTCTGATACTGCTTGTCCAGCTGTCAATAAGGTTCATCTATGCCGGTTATTGCAAGAGGCATTTTGAGGAAAGTTCCTATCGCAACAGCTTTGACAAGCCGCTTTTGAGGGAAATGGCCGGCTTTGCCGGTTGGAGCTTCTGGGGCAACCTGGCCGGCATCCTGTACACGCAGGGATTAAACATACTTCTTAATGTGTTTTTCGGTCCGGTCGTCAATGCCGCGCGTGGAATCGCGGTTCAGGTTCAATCTGCCGTGCAGCAGTTCGTGACAAATTTCCAAATGGCACTCAATCCTCAGATCACGAAGAGTTATGCCATCGGTGAGCTTGACCAGATGCACAGCCTTATGTTCAGAAGCGCGAGATTCTCGTTTTTCCTATTGTTCTTCATAACACTGCCTGTGCTTCTTGAGACGGATTTCCTGCTTGGGGTCTGGTTGAAGGATGTGCCTGAAAACGCTGTGGTCTTCACCCGGATAATGATCTGCATTTCCTTGATCTACACGACGGCAAGCCCTTGTGTGATAGCCAATCAGGCTACCGGAAAGGTGAAGGTCTATCAGATCGTCGTAGGAGGAATCCTTCTTATGATCCTTCCGATCTCCTACATCGTGCTGAAACTTGGTGCTCCCCCATATTCAGTGTTCATCGTGCACTTCTGTGTCGAGTCCATCGCACAATGCGCCAGAATGTTGATGCTGAGGAATCTTATCGGACTCCCGATGGGACAGTACATGAAGAACATCTACCTTCCGGTTGCCGCCACCGTCGCCGTTTCGGTCATCTTGCCTGTCTTTGTCCACAATCAGTTTGATGTAGGTTGGCTGAGGTTTGTCGTGGTAGGCTTCACCTGTGTGCTGTCTGTTGGGTTCAGTGTTTTCGCCCTTGGGTTGTCAAAGCACGAGAGATCATTCCTCATCGAAAAGACCATAAGTGTATTAAGATCCGGAAAATCATGAATATGTCCGTATTATGATCAGAGTGACCAATAAGGCAGACTGCTGCGGATGCGGCGCGTGCGCTTCGGTTTGCCCGAGGCGGTGCATTTCGATGTCTGAGGACAGAGAAGGTTTTCTGTATCCTCATGCGGATCCTAAAACATGTGTCAACTGTGGACTTTGCGAGAAAGTCTGCGGAGTGCTTCATCCTTACCCTGAAAGAAAGCCTCTTCAGGTGTTGGCCGCTGTCAACACCGATGAAAAAATCCGGCTTGAGAGTTCTTCCGGAGGTGTCTTCCTTCTTCTTGCGGAAAAGATCATCAACGAAGGTGGGGTGGTTTTCGGTGCCAGATTCGATCAGGATTGGCAGGTTGTCATTGATTATGCTGAAACCATGGAAGGCGTCAAGGCTTTCATGGGTTCGAAATATGTTCAGGCCCGCGTAGGAAACTCTTACAGGAATGCCAGTAAGTTTCTTGACGAGGGACGAAAGGTTATCTTCACCGGAACTCCATGTGAGATCTCAGGACTTCATCATTTTCTGGGCAAGCCATACGATAACCTGCTGTCAGTTGATCTGATCTGCCATGGAACTCCAAGCCCTAAAGTCTGGCGCATGTACTTGGACGAGGTGTTGGACAAGGACAGAACCGTAAAAGCCATCTCGTTCAGGAACAAGTCTGAAGGCTGGAAAACATACCAAGTCTCTGTGGAATATGACGATGCGGAAGCACCGGCGTTGAATGGAAACTCTTGGTCAAATCACTACATGAAAGCGTTTCTTTCTGATTTGATCCTGAGGCCGTCATGTCACTCATGCGCAGCTAAATGCGGACGAGGCAAAAGTGACATAACATTGGCTGATTTCTGGGGTATTTGGGATGAGATTCCGGATTTTTACGATGACAAGGGGACAAGCATGGTCTTTGTCAACACCTCCAAAGGGAAAGAATTCATGAACTTCGGCAAAAGTATGGATTACCGGACGGCTGACTATGATGCGGCACTCAGGTACAATCCGGCTCATTTCGTGTCCGTCAGGACGAACCATCGGCGCGAGTGGTTCTTTACGAGATTGCAGAACACAGACAATGTCACAAGGCTGATTGACAAGGCCATCGCTCCATCTTTGTTTGATTCCTGCGTTAAGTTTGCCACCAAGGTGGCTAAGCGTGTATTAAAGACCAAGTGACATGACCATCGGAATCCTGACATTTCATTGGGCCACGAACTACGGCGCCGTCTTGCAGTGCTATGCGCTGCAATGTTTCCTTGAATCGCTCGGGCATGAAGTCAAGGTCATCGACTACAAGCCTCGAAGATACGATGATTCGTTCCGTAAATTCTTATATTCATGTAAGAAACGTCAGCTTCGTGAATATTTCGACATATTCAGGAAAGAAAAGGCTTTGGTTCGCTTTCGGAAGAGTCATCTTAACATGACACGCAGACTTTATGTGTATGAGGAAATTCTTGTTGTGGCGAGGGGATTCGATGCCATCATCTCGGGAAGCGATCAAGTCTTGAGCCCTTTTTTCCTTATGAATGGAGATGAGAAAGGAAAAGTCACTCCGGCATATTTCCTCGGGTTTCCGTATGATGGCATTCGCATTGGTTACGCCTTGAGTTTCGGGTGTGTGACTTATCCTGAGGATGCCAGTAAGGTTGCGGCTCCGTATGTCAATGCGTTTGACCATCTCAGTGTCAGAGAGGCGACTGGTGTCGGAATAGTCCGGTCAATGGGGCGTAAAGATGTTGAACTAGTTCAGGATCCGACACTCCTGATGAATTCTGATTTTTACAAGTCATTGGCCGACGAACATAAGACAGGGAAAACAGAACATTATGTCTATGCTTTCTTCATCCGTAATGTCGCAGAAAGGAAAACTGCTGTGAATGAGGTTTTTGGCGAAGGAACTGTCCTATGGAACAATGAAGACGGGAACTGCATGATGCAGGGTTGGCTGAGCAAGATCGCACAGGCGGAGTCAGTCGTGACTGATTCCTTTCATTGTATGGTGATGTGTCTGAAAATGCATAAGCCGTTTGTGGTCGTGACTGAGGAGGAAGGACTTGTCGGAATGAATGATAGGTTTTGCACATTGCTTGGAAACATGGGGTTGTCGGGAAATATTGTATTTAAGTCCATGATGTCGGAAATCCGGACGATTGTCTGTAGGCCTATTGATTGGAGACGTGTTGATGCGGAAATCTTGAAACTGAAATCTGTGGGGGAGTCATATTTGCGTGAATCTCTATCATGACGGACAAAAATGAAAATAAGCGTTATCATACCAATATTCAATGTTGAGGATTATATTTCCAGATGTCTTGATTCCATATATAATCAAGGAGTTGACGAGGCTCTTTTCGAAGTCATCGCGGTGAATGATGGATCGACTGATAACTCGGGTTCGGTCATTAAGGGATATCAGGAAATTCATCAGAACCTGCACTTGATTGAGCAGGAAAATAAGGGGGTGTCATCAGCTCGGAACAAAGCGATTTCCGTGAGCAAAGGTGATTATCTTATATTCGTGGATCCAGATGACGCTATTATTGATAATGCTTTGTATTCTTTGGTGGAGTTTGTTGCCGGTGAGATGACTGCCCCTGTCATCATTATGAGGTCATTCGGGAACGGCATGTCAGAGAGGTATAAGTGGGGACACTTGTTTGTGACAGGTGCTGCCGTGAATTGTATCGAGGTGATAAACAAAGGTTTCGTCAGAGGCAGTGTCTGTGGCTGCGCGTTCGGAAGAAGCTTTGTTATTGACAATAATCTTGCTTTTCCGATAGGCGTAAGGAATAGTGAGGACACTATCTTTTTCTTCAAATGTATGGCCTTCTGTGACAAATTGCTTTTTGTGGATATTCCTTTCTATCAGGTTATAGGACGGAAGAATAGCGCGAGCAAATCGTATTCCCGTGAGAAAATCTTCAATTATGTGAAGTCGATAGAGATGGTGAATGACTATATTGACTCGGAGAATAACCTATTGAGAAAAGATTTGTATTATTTGTTGAAATATTTGCTTCTTCTTAATCTTATTAAATCAGCTGTGCACACTCCGGACGTTTCTTTGTCTTATTTAAGGAGTACGGGCGTGGAGAAACTGGCGTATGTGAAATGCAAATATATTAAATATAATAGATTGCAAATGTTTCTGATAAGGAACTCCATCCCTCTTTCATATTATTTGCTGAAAATATCAGGTCGGTAGCGTAAGTCTTTATCATGGCAAAAGTTGGCAAAATAACGGTTCTGTACGTGAACCATGAGGACAATGTCATCGGGGGATCATCGCGGTCGCTTGACAACCTCATCATGTCCGTCAAGGAATATGTCACTCCGATCATCCTGTTGAGGTCAGAAGGGCCTGTGGCAGACTTTTTCCGTTCGCAGGGCTACGAGTGCATTGTGCATCCGTTCAGGCGGTTGACCTACAAAGGGGGAGTGGTGACAAGGACCGTGCGGTTCCTTCCTCATCTTGTGACAAACACCTTAATCAACCACAGGTGTGTCAAGGATGTGTGCAAGGCTCTTTCCGGCAGGAACGTGGACATCGTGCACAGCAACTCGGGTGTCATTGACATCGGGCTGGCTCTGGCGGAAAAACTGGACGCGAAGCATGTCTGGCATATTCGTGAATATTTTGACCTTGGCTTGAACGCCCGGCCTTTCCTCGGGTTCAGAAGGTGGAACAGGGAGATCCGCCGCTCTGATGCAGTCATTTTGATTTCCAATGGTTTACGGGAGCATCTTGGCCTTGTGGGTAGTCCGGATGCATTCTGCTTCCCAGATGCAGTCCGATCGAAGGATGATGTTGTCCTTGACACGGTGAAGGAAAAGTATTTCCTGTTCTGCGCCGGAGAAATGGGTGCGGTGAAACGTCCGGAGACGGCGATTCAGGCATTCGGAGAGTCTGGTCTGGCGAAGAAAGGATATTCGTTGCTCTTTACCGGAAACTGCTGTGCGGAAAGAGAGGCAGAACTGATGTTTGTCGCCAAGGAGTCAGGTGTCACTGACAGAGTGAGGTTTCTTGGCTATGTGCCGGACATCAAACCGCTGATGTCCAAGGCCACGGCGTATCTGATGTGTTCTGAGTTCGAAGGCCTCGGACGAGTGACCATCGAGGCGATGTTCTATGGCTGCCCGGTGATCGCCAGAAGGTCTGGAGGCACTCTGGAGATAATTTCCGACAGGCGGAACGGCTTTTTCTTCGACACCGTCGAGGAATGCTCGGAACTTATGAATATGCTTGCGTCGGCTCTGCCTCTTGACGTTGTACGCGAGGCTCAGAAAGATGCTGTCTCCCGTTATTCAGAGGAGGAATATGGCCGTGAGATAATGCGTGTTTACAATAATTTGACAAGATGATAGGCGTTATAGTGATAAACTACCACAGTGAGGAGAAGACGATCGAGTTCGTGAGGACGGAGCTTGCGAAGATCAGGTCGGACTATGCCGTGGTGATTGTGGACAACGGGAGCACGGAATTGAGCCGTGACCGTCTGCTGGAAGCGTTCAAAGGCGCTGACCAATACGTGTTTGTGGTGCCGTCCGAGGAGAATCTTGGTTTTGCCAGAGGCAACAATCTGGGCGCCGAGGTGGCCAGGAACCAGTTCTCTCCCGATGTGCTGCTGTTCGCCAACAATGACATACGGCTGGTGGATCTTGACACAGTGGACAGGATGGCTGCCAGACTGATGTCTTTGGACGAGGCCGGGGCTCTCGGGCCTAAGGTTGTCGGTCTGGACGGACGGCTTCAGAGTCCGGAACCGTTCATCAGTTTCTGGGACAGGCATGTGGCTCTTTACTGGAGGAGCCTGTTTTCATCAAAGCCGGGAAAGCCGTTTTGGGAAGAATATTCGCAGACAGCTCAGGAAGGATTCCATTACAGGATTTCCGGGTCGTTCTTCATGGTCAAGGCAGAGGATTATTCCGCTTGTGGGGAGATGGATCCGAACACTTTCTTATATTCGGAGGAAATGATTCTGTCAGAGAGGCTTAAAAAAATAGGGAAGGGGGTCTATTATTACCCCGAGGTCTCAGTCGTGCATGAGCACGGGGCGACCACGAGGAAATATTTCGACAAGGTCAGGATCCGGGAACTCAGGTATCAGAGCGAGAAATATTACTATAGAACTTACATCGGAACACCGGCATGGCAGTTTCTGGTGGGGGATCTGACATATTCTTTGAAAAAGTTGCTGAAGAGGTAGATTATGAAACGCAGGATTTACGTGTCGCCGTCGGCTAACCGCAAGAGCGGCTATCCGAACCGCTATTTTGTCATGATGAAGGAGAACCTTGCGGAATATTTCGAGGTGCTGGACGCTTCGAATGAGCCTTATCTGACCCAAGGATGGGCCTTGCTCAAGCATTCGTTCAAGGCTGACATATTCCTGCTCAGTTTTGTGGAGACGATAGCTTTCCACAAACTGGCCTTTGCGCAGTACCTTATGGTGCGGCTCAGTCTCCTGATAATGAGGCTCCGGCGCAAGGAGATAGTCTTCATATTCCATAACCCTCGCCCGCACAAAGGGGAGAACTGGATGTCGCGGTCGCTCACGAAGGCTCAGCTCATTCAGGCGTGTCTGGTCATTTCGCATTCGTGCGAGACCGCCTCGTTCGCGCGAGGCTTGCTTTCTGAATATGGCTGCTCACCGGACAAGGTTCGCTACATTTGCCACCCTGTCGTGGAGCCGTCTCCTGACTTTTGGGTGTCTTCGGTTTCTGGTGCGGACTCGCCGTTCGGACCCACAAGATCGGATGAGATTCTCATCTGGGGGAATATTCTTCCGTACAAGGGGGTGCTGGAGTTTGTCTCCAGTCCGGCCGTGCGTTGCGCCGGTCTGAAGGTCAGGATTGTCGGCAGCTGCAAGGATGTGTCTCTTGCCTCGGACATCGAAAAGGCTGTTGCCGAGTGCGATTCCGAAGAGTTTCTCGGATCCTATGCCGGTGGCTCAGAAACCCTTCGCTCTGAAATTGTTTTTGAGAACAGATCCGCTGATTTTGACGAGCTTGCGAATCTTGTCAAATCCAGCCGTTTCGTTTTGTTCCCGTATCTTCCGGGCAGCGTCTCCAGTTCAGGCGTTCTGATGGACACTCTGACTATGGGCGGCAATCCTGTCGGTCCTGCCATCGGTGCTTTCGCTGACCTTGCCCGTGAGAATGTCTGTCTGGTCTATGGTTCCGAAGCGGAGATGATAGAGATTCTCAGGTCCGACCGTTCGCTGAATCCTGAAGTGCTTCGCGATTTCATCTCCCGCAATTCCTGGCACGCCTACGCCAAGTTTTTCGCCGATTTCTTCGCCGTCCGATGATTCTGTCTGGTCTGTGCCGTTGCATCATGCACAAAATGCAGCCGATGGGTGTTCAGTCGTGACCTTCCCTGATAATGATTGGACCTTCAGTGGCAGTTTGACAGATATGCCGCCTTATACGTTGTCGTTTGGTTGAAATAATTGACCATACGGTTGCATATTCGTGATATTTTGGAATAATGGATTAATTTTTGATATATTTGCTTCTGTTTTGGAAATCCGGATTGCCCTTTCCTGAGAATGACGGATAGAAACATTCCGGTTCTCCATGAATTTGAACAATTTAATATTCTATTATTATGAAGAAAGCATTTTCAATCATCCTTGCGGCATCCATGATGCTCATGGGAACTGTGGCTATGGCACAGCCGGCAATCGGTGTCGGTTACCTTAACTCAACCGACAAGACAAAGTCGGGAAGCACGACCAATTCCACCAATCTGAGTGGTTTCTATGTGGGAGGGTCCTACAACATTAATCTTTCAGGCGCTTTGAATGTGGCTCCGGGAGTATATTATTCTCTTCTTACCAAGAGCGATGCTAACAACTATTTCGGATTGGTTGACACAAAGGTGGATGTGACCGAACACTATCTTTCTGTCCCTGTGATGTTCAATGCTGGACTTAATCTCACAGATGGCATAGTTGGAAGAATTTATGCCGGACCGACTTTGGCCTATGGACTTGCGTCCAACACCAAAGTAAAGGGTACAGTGGCTGGTTTCTCTAAGGATACCAAGATCAACAACTATGACGATGACTACAACTACCGTCGTTTTGACATCATGCTCGGTGGTGGAGTCGCTGTTGACTTCTTCGATATGGTACGTTTCAACATCGGCTATGACTACGGTCTCGTGAACCGCTATTCAGGAGACAGCGATGTAACCCGTCATAGAGGTCAGCTCAGCGTAGGCGTTGCCTACCTCTTCTAGAGCATAGCATTGCTTTATCCAGACAAGTCAAATCCTGTCTGAATAACATATCGTCAAGCGGTCAAGGATTTCATCCAGACCGCTTTCTTGTTGGATTTGATTTTCGGTTAACCTAGCCAGGCCGAATTCAAAGATATGAGTGGCCAAAGCCTGAAGGTCATTTCATGGTGAGATAGTGACGGCGGAGTGGCTCGGGGAATTTCTCGATGGAGTAACGGAGCATGGTGCGAGGCATCGAGGAGGCATATTCATTCAGGAAGAGTTCCAGGCGGCGCCGGTCGCGCTTTCCGGCCTCGCGCAGCATCCAGCCCACAGCCTTGTGCATAAGGTCGTGCTTGTGGCTCATCAACTTGACCGCCAACGCGTAAGTGTCGTCGAACTCGCCGTTTCTGATGAGTGTCAGTGTTGAGACGATGGCGATTCTTTGCTCCCATAGCGAGCCGCTGTCCGCCAATGAATATAACAGTCCCCGCTCTTCCGGATGCTTGGAAAGGTACCCTCCGATGATGGTGGGGGCTGTCAGATCCACCAAGTCCCAGTTGTTGATTCCGGCCGTGTGTGCCAGATAGAAGTCCACGGTTTCCTTGGGAACGGATTTCCGGCATTGGAGCACGAGAATCAAAAGAGCGCAAAGCCGTGCTTCATGCCACTGGGATTCAAGAAGTTTCTCGATTTCTGACAGGGAAGCGAAAGTGTTCTTTTTCGCTACTGCCCTTACATCAGGCACGACCACGCCAAGAAAAAGGTCACCTTCGCCGTATTCTCCGGGACCGCACTTGAAGAACCGGGGAAGCACCTGCCGTTTCTCTTCTGAATGAAGAGCGTCCAGTTCCGCTGTCACTCGCTCGGCGAATATTGTAGCATTATTATCCATAGAAAAGTTACAGTCTTGTCCATGTCACGGTTTCCGAGAAGCCCATCTTTGAGCCTTTGAGCGAGAGGGTCTTGGAGTCTGAAAACCACGCTTTGAGGGATGCGTTTATGCCACGGACAGGGTCATAGATGCTGGCTCCACCCCAGGCTTTCGCCGAAGCGTCGTACTTCAGTCCTTTGAATATCAAGATTTTGTCGCAGTCCACATTCCTCAATGACTTGTCCGGGTTCTTGGTGTCCTTGCGCACAGATCCATCTTTTTCCGTCCTGTTCTGAACCCAGAAGACTTGAGCGGTGTAGGAACCGTCGGCATTCTTGAAGACCTTGACCTTGCTTTTTTCTCCTTTATGTTCGACAAGGTAGTTGCCGATGATGTTGTCACCCGCCGCATTCGGGTCGTCGGTCATTGAGGGACTGTTTTCCGAGACGATCCGATCGTTGGCAATCGGTGTGATGTTCGTCCTAGCCGTCAGGTCTTGTACGTTGAACGTAAATAATGTGAAGGCGGCACATAGCAAGCCTAAAACCATATTGTTCATATTCATGAAAAAAATATGTTGGTATAATAATTGTCTCATCACCGTTTTTCGGTGTGGCGATGGTTCTGTTGCCATTTCTGTGCCTAGGGCTTGAAATCCCGACAAATTGAGTTAATTTTGCCGCATTATGGACAACGGACTTATAATTCTGGACTTTGACGGTACCCTATGCGATACCAGACAAACAATCGTCAAAACTCTTCAGATGACGATGGATAAGCTATGTCTGCCGGTAGCGGACGAATATGCCTGTGCGGCTACAATTGGCCTTCCCCTGAGCGAAAGCTTCAAGACTTTGTTCCCGTCACTGACTGATGCTCAGGCTTCAGGGTGCGCCCAGACCTACAGGGACATATTCGAGGAGAATAAGAAACAGTTCGCGCCGAAGGTTTTCCCTCATGTTGCTGAGACTCTGAAGGAACTTAGCAAGAGGGGACTCACGCTTTCGATCGCTTCGTCCCGCTCCAATCATTCGCTTCTGGATTTTGTCAAGGCTTTTGGTTTTGACAAGGTGATTTCTCTTATTCTGGGCGCCGATGACGTGACAAAGGCAAAGCCAGATCCGGAACCTGTTATTCTGACATTGAGAAAGTTGGGATTCAGCGCGTCAAACGCATTGGTTGTCGGTGATATGCCTTTCGACATCCTTATGGGTGGCAGAGCCGGAGCCAAGACCTGTGGCGTCACATACGGCAACGCTTCCCGTGAGGAACTGCAAGACTCCGGCGCAGACTACATCATAGACGATTTCGCGAATCTCTTGGATTTGAATTGGCTGTGATACTCCATTTGCCTATGAGGGCACTATTTCCCGCTCGGGATGATGATCTTGTAGGTGTTCCCGGCCTTGTTCAGCAATTTGTTGTCTCTTAGCCAAAGATTGGCCTCTTTCAGTTGAAAGTAGGATACTCCATGCTCCTCGGCGAAATCCACCAGACTGGCGATCGCTCCGCTGACCGTGACCACTTCTTTCGGAGAATAGCAAGGGTATTTCTCAAAATCCTCGATTCTGTAGCCGAAAGCAGAAGGGTTCTCGAAGAACATCTTGGCTGACAGCACCCTGAATATGTAACGTGACGTTTCCTCGACCAACCAAAGATCCAAGGCCGACTTCTGCCTCTGGTCCGAAAGACGGCGCGATATTCCACCCTGCCCGGCATTGTAGCTTGCCGCCACCGTCATCCAGTCCCCGTATTTCACGTAGGCCTTGCGCAAGTACTTGCAAGCGGCCACCGTCTCTTTCTCAATGTTGTAACGCTCGTCCACCTCATCATTTATGATGAGACCATATTCCTTGCCTGTGGTCTTTGTGAATTGCCAGAGACCTGCCGCTCCCGCTGATGAATATGCCTTTGGGTTGAGATTGCTCTCGATTGCCATGAGGTATTTCAGGTCATCGGGAATGCCGTTCTGTTTGAGAATGGGCTCGATCTGCCTGAAATAGCGGTCAGACTTTTTCAGCATCAGGATCGAGTTGGAGTGCATATAAGTGAACGAGATGAGTTCCCGGTCCATCCTTTCGTAGAGGTCGCTTCTGTCGAAGCGTATGGTGTCTCCGGCGAACATGATTTGTCGAGGGACGGCAGGAGCCTTGAAATGAAGTTCTTCCTGTGGGTAGATTTGAGCCGAGGCGATGCAGTCGGCGCCGGCTGCAAGAGTGACGGCAACCGCAGTGAGCCTGAATATTATTGCTGTCAATGATGTCATGAATCCTGATTTTTCAATGTATTACAAATTTAGTGAAATGTATTTGATTAATGAATATCACGAAAAGAGAAAAGACCGGATTCCCAAATGTGAATCCGGCCTTTCATGTTCAATGGTGAAGATTACCGCATAAGGACGGCCCTTTCTCCCTGGAAGGTGTCCGAAGAAAGGGAAACCGAAGCCTTGGTCGAAATCCCGAATGGCTCCAAGGTGAGAGAGTTGTAGGTTTTTGATCCTACGCTCTGCCTCAAATAGGATGAGCTTGTCGGTTTTTCGGATCCGAACAGAAGGAACTGGTAACTGTTGACGGCTGCGCTGGAGTACGGACTCGGGGTCATGTGCATCACCCCGTCAATGAAGCCGAGGGCGATGCTGTTGCCTCCCCAGTAGATTGACAGACCGTCAGACAAACCGAGGGTGACGTAGTTGCCCTTGTACCGTCCCAGTTGCTGTGGTTCTATGATGATTGAATGACTGTCAGGATCGAAGTACGCCTTGACGTCTGGGGTGAAGTCGCTTGTGTTGGACAGACCGCTGATTGTGACATCATTGCCGCCAAGGCTGTAGATGTCCACCCGGAACGACTCATCCGAGGACGAGGATGCTCCGTCAACCGTGGCCGTGGCCTTGAACGCCCCGATGAAATCGTCCACGGTCTTGGCCGTGTCAAAGTCAGCGGCTGTGTAACCTTTGGTGGAGGCTGTCTTCTTGACGAAGGATGTGTCGCCATATTCATTGACTATGCAGACGCACAGGGTGTAGGTAGTGCCTTGCTTGAGGGTGTTGAAGACTGTGGCGAATCCTTCATCGGAGCCTAGCTTCTGAATGAACTCTTCGTTGACCGCGTTGCCCCTCTCCCATGCGATCTCGGCTGCGCTTTGTCCGAGGTTTCTCTCCATATAGTCCAGGTAGTCTGTCCTCATGCAGAGGTACTTGAGGGACACGGCGTTGTCCGCCTGCATATCCCAGAACAAAGTCGTGTAAGGGGAGTAAAGAGTGTTGGACTCGTCCCTTCTCCACTCGAACATGTTGACTTTAGGAGTGAACCGGCCGTCCGGGTCGCAAGTGAACCTCTGCATATAGAGTACGGTGGCGGTCGATGTGGAATCGTAGGCGAGCGCCACCGCAGTGCAGTTACCGGCGCCCACGTTCCAAAGTTCTGAACTGTCGTCGTACAGTGTCAGTACCGGAGTTCTTCCCGGAGCCTTGTCCTCTGAGAGCATCTTCTTGACCTCTTCCTGACGCGCCGAGTCTCCAGTGATGTCGCCGCTGACGACGGTAGCCTTGTAGAACTTGGCATGTTCATTCTTGTAGAAAGAGATTCTTGGTGCCTTGAAGCCGGTCTCCGTGGTCTCGATGCCGTCGAATGAAATCTCCACGGCCGGGGTCTTGTCCTCGTTGCCGTCAAACGTGAGGGTTTCGTTGCCTTGGGCGAAATAACCGGCGGAGACGTAGTAGATCAGGTAGAACGAGAATGTGCCCTTGCCGTCGTAGGTGCATGGGTATGAACTGTATGCGGCCTTGCTGCCGGTGTATTCAGCCATGTCGGCGACTTTGACATATTCTTCGTAATTGGAATTGAAATAGCCGATCGACTGGGCGGGCACTGTGCAGGAGTTGTCATCGTTGAGGATGAACTTGAAGGACACTCCGTTGGCCCAATCATTGACTTTGAATATGTTGGCTCCTACCGCTTTTTCTACCTTCAGGCCGGAGTCGCGTCCGGTGTAGAAGGCGTTGTAGTGGTAGGTGGCGGTCTGCGGAACCTTGGCTCCGCTCTCGTCGGTCCTGTAATATGTCTCCCACTCAAGGGCGTAGGAGACGCTAAGGGCGATCTTGTCAGAGTATTGGGTGACGTACGCCCCGTTCCCGGTTTCCTCCTGGCGGTCGGATATGAGGATTGTTGTGTTCAGAGAAGAACCGGCAAGCAGTCTTCCGAGATCCACTTCCACTGGAACTTTGACGGAATGGCTTCCGTCCGGAATCGTGACTGTCTCGGGAACAGTGAACGAGGACTCGTTCTCGCCTTTCTTCCGCAGGCCGACTGACAATTCTCCCTTGTCGCCGGGACGAGCGATCTCGATCTCGATTGTGCCGGTCTCTGTCCCTTGAGGGAATTCCTTGCTCAGGGATGACTGTATGAAGTGTATTTCCTTGGCGTCCTCGGAACTTGGCTTGTAGATGGTCCCGTTCTGTTCCTTGTCGCAGCCTGCCGCAAGAAAGAGCAGTGATGCAGTCAGGCATGATATTGTTCTTGAATATTTCATCGTTTCTAAATGCTATCAAGGATTCTGGTCTTCTTCGTTGATGTTAGGGTTGGCGTCGAGCTCGTCCTTGGGGATTGTCAGCACCCAATCATAGGTGTCTGCCTTGCTGAGGTCGATGCCGTTCCTCTTCATGGCGGCGATGCACTCCTCGGCGAATCCGTCCTCGGTGCGGCGGTCTATGCCCTGTCCGGTGCGGCGCACGTCGAAGATTCGGCCATATTCACCCCACAGCTCGACACGTCTCTGAATCAGGATGTTCTCAAGAAGAGATCCCGTCCAAGTGGTCGTGGTCGCCCCAAGGTGAGTGCCGGAGTAGTTGTAGGCGTTGTACTTAGGGTTTCTCTTGGCCATGACCTTGTTCATCAGGTCGCGTGCCTTGTTCTGGTCTCCAAGCCTTAGAGCCGCCTCGGCTGCGGTGAAGTACATTTCCTCTACCCTCATGTAGATGTAGTCTCCGAGCCATGACTGGACATTGGAGAATGCGAATTTCTTGGAGATGTATGGAGACTCCTTGTCTGTCGGGTCCCACCATCTGAGGCGGATGTCGCCTGAACCGATGTGGTTGTAGAGTTGCTTGTTGATCAGCTTCGGAGCGGACTTCGCATAGGCGCCGTCAACGTTGTCCATGTGGGTGAAGAATCCGGCGTAGGCTCCGGACTGCTCCGACGTCTCGATCCCGGCTCCCCACATCACATTGCCGGCGCTGATGGAGTTCATGCCTCCCATGAGTTCGTTCTCTCCTCCGATCTCGTAAGCTCCTCCGTCGATGACCTGGGACGCGGCCTTGCAGGCTCCCTCCCAGTCACCTTCGGCAAGGCAGACGCGCGACTTGATGCCCAAGGCGACATATTCATTGATGTGTGACTTGTTGCCTTTGTTGAGGGTCGATGCCTCACCTTTTGCGAGCCGAACGATGGCCGAGTCGATGTCAGAGTCAATCTGCTTGTAGACAACCTCAAGGTTTTCCCTTGGTTTGCCTTCGGTGCTGATGGATGTCGGATCGGTGTAAACAGGCACACCCGGATCGCTCCAGCGGTACTTGTCTGTCATCGGATTGTAAGGCGCTCTGGCGAACCATGTCGCAAGGCTGAGGTAGGAGAGTGCCCTGATGGCGTACGCCTGTCCCACAACGTAGGACACGTCTGCGGCGCTGCCTCCCATCGTCTCCTTCGCCGCGATCACGTTGTTGGCGTTGGCAATCCACTTGTAGTTGGCGTACCAGACGTCGTATGATCTGAAAGCTGATGACATATACTGGTTCTTGACGTTGTAGACATGGTCGTACCAGAACCATCCGTTGCCCTGTGACTGCATGATGAGGTCATCTCCCATTACATCCTGGGCGAGGTTGTAGGCGGCGACGCCGAAGCATTGGTGGGTGTTGCCCGAGGTAGACCATCCGGCCGTCCACATCGAACGGTAGATTCCGTTGATTGAGGTGATGGCAGTGGAAGCCTCCTTCATCAACTCCTCTCCGGAGCCCGAGTCTGTCGGGTTGAACTCAAGCATATCGCTGTCGCAGGAAGCGGCCGCGATGGCGAGAGACACGATAAAGTATAGTTTCTTTCTCATTGAATATCCTCCTAGAATTGAATGTCGATACCTGCCACAATGGCTCTGGACGGGGTGTAGGAATATGACACGCTTCCCGTGAAGTTGTACTGTGGGTCCATACCGTCAAGATGGTTGAACATGGCGATGTTGTCAGCCGTGACGAAGAGCCTAAGGGCACAGATGTCCACCTTAGAGAGCCAGTTCTTCGGGAAAGTGTAGCCAAGCGTGATGTTCTTGATGGCGAAATACGAAGCGTTGATGAGGGCGGAGTCGTTCGCAGGGGATGATCCTCCGATCTCCACCATCGGCACGTCCGTCACGTCACCTGGTTTCTGCCATCTGCGCAGGACATTCCTGTGCCAGTTGTTGCCGGCGTACTGCACGTTCATGGTGCCGGAGTACAATCCGTCATAGACCTTGCCTCCGATGGACCAGGTTGTCAGGAAGGACAGGTCGATGTTCTTGAATATCACAAAGCTCGAGCCGAGGCTTCCCGACACTGCAGGCTCACGGCTTCCCATATAGTACTTGCTCAGAGAGGCGAGTGAGACATTGTCGGTCACATATTCATCACACCTGACATTGCTGACGGCTCCGGTCTCGTCCACGCCTCTCTTCCAATAGGCGTAGTAGAGGCGCTTTCCTGAGGCCGGATCGACTCCGGCTGTCTTGGAAAGGTAGAATGTGTAGATCGGCTTGCCGACCTCGATGACGGAGGCGCCGGCGCTGATGAAGTCTTGTGAAGAGGTGAGGCTGGTGACCTTGTTGCGGTTCAGTGAAGCCATGGCGTTGGCGTCCCATCTGAAGTTCGGCCGGTCAATGATGTTGACCCTTCCGGAGAACTCAAAGCCCTGGTTTCTCATCGACCCCACATTGGCGTCGTAGCCGGTGAATCCGGTCGAGATCGCAAGCGGGCTCTCAAGGAGCATGTCACGGGTGTGGCGGTTGTAATATTCAGCGGTGAAAGTAACCTTCCCGCCGAAGAGAGAGGCTTCGATGCCGGCGTTGAGGTTGCCGTTCTTTTCCCATGTGATCGCCTTGTTCTCAAGTTTGGATGCGAAAGCTCCGGCCTCGCTTCCGTTGGCCCAGGTGTAGTCGTACAGGCCTTGCCATGCGTAGTAGGTTCCGAGGTTGTCGTTGCCCTGCACTCCGTAGGAGACTTTGACCGTCAGGTTGCTCAGCCACGAGGAGAACTGTTCCATGAACTTTTCCTGCGACATCCTCCAAGACGCTCCGACAGACCAGAAGTTGCCCCAACGGTCGGTCCTGTAGAATCTGGAGGAGCCGTCGGTACGCCAGCTGGCATCGAAATAGTAACGGTTTCTGAATCCGTAGTTCAGCCTTGTGAACCAGGATTCTATTCCATAGTTGTTCGAGTAGCTGGAGTTCCCTGAAGTCGTCACGGCAGGATCGAGCTCGTCGATTCCGTCCATGATCCCGGTCTTCTCGCCCATAGCGTAGTTGAACCGATAGCGGTAATATTCATGACCGAGAAGAACCTTGATGTCGTGGTCGGAGAACGTGCGGTCGTAGTTGATGATCTGGTTGAAGGTGTAGCTGAGGGTCCTTGTGTTGGTCTTGCTCAGGCGGCCTCCCTGATCCGCGGCGTTGCCGTGATACTTGTCGTTGGTGATGGTACGCTGGTAATCATTGAAGTCCGTTCCCAGATTGGCGGTCAGCCTCAGGCCGTAAAGGAGAGCGTCCTTCCTCGTGGTGCCGAATGTGAGATAAGACCTGGCCGACAATGTGTTGCGGTAGTAGTAGGCCTTGTTGTTGTAGAGCTCTGCCCTTGAGTTGAATCCTTGGGCGGTAGGACGGTTGGCGTAGCCGTTGTCGTCCTCGTCGCCATATTCATACTGAAGGTTTCCGGCCTCGTCGAGGATGTTGTTTCCGGCCATGTCCTTCAGGTAGACAGGGTAGACGGGAGCCATGAACTGTGCGGTGTACCAGACGTTGGAGGTTGTGGAGCCGGAGAAGTTCTGATAGTCAGCCTTTGTGTGCGAGTAGTTCGCGCTCATTCCGACCTTCATCCATGAGTTTGTCTGGGAGTCAACGTTGACTCTTCCGGTGTAGCGGTTGAAGTCCGTGTTCTGGAGGATTCCGTTCTCCTTGTAGTAGCCCATCGAGATGAGGTAGTTGACCTTTTCGGTCGCACCGTTCACGGAGAAGATGTGTTCTGTGCGCAGGGCGGAGTTGTCGCTGATCTCGTCCATCCAGTTCTCGTTCCACGCGGCGACCGCGTCGTCCTTGATCTTGCCGGTGGCAGGGTCGATCACCGTTGACCAGGTGTAGTTCTTGTACGGGTTGTAATATTCAGGATTCTTGAGGCCACCGATCGTCAGGCCGAGATTGGCGGCAGCGTATGCGCTCGCACCCTCGAAATCAGATCCTGTGCTGTACTGGGCGCTGTTCCTGAGGGATTCGTAGGTCAACTCGACGAAGTCGTCCATGCCTACGAGGTCATAACGCTTCAGCGACCTGGACGCGATGCCGGCGCTGCCCTTGTAGCTGACAACAGAGCGTTCTCCGCTGCCTTTCTTGGTGGTGATGACGATGACTCCGTTGGCTCCTCTTGCTCCGTACAACGCTCCGGCCGACGCATCCTTGAGAACAGTAAGTGACTCGATGTCAGCAGGGTTGATGGCGCTGAGCGATCCGTCGTAGGGGATTCCGTCGACAACGTACAGAGGTGTCGAGACCGCGTTGATGGATCCGATTCCTCGGATCATTATCGACGCACCCTCACCAGGCTGGCCGCCTCCGGATGTGACCTGGAGTCCGGCCACAGTTCCCTCAATTGATTTGGTGATGTTGCCTGTAACCCTTTTCTGAAGCTCATCGCCCTTCACTACTGAGGCGGAGCCGGTGAAGCTGCTTTTCTTGGCGGTTCCGTATGCTACCACCATAACTTCTCCGAGCTCGTCATCGATAATGTCTTCCTGAAGAACCACATCAATCACGGACTTGCCCGCGACATGGATTTCTTGGGTGACATAACCGATGCTGGAGAATGTCAGGATGGCGTCGGACGGAATCCCTGAGAGCGACCAGGTTCCGTCAGCGCTCGTGACTGTTCCGGTCGTTGTGCCCTCGATGAAGACCCCGACTCCTACAAGCGGAATGTTGCCGCTGTCAGTGACCTTTCCTTTCACATTTATGTTCTGGGCCGTGGCGGCCAGGACGCAGAGAAAGGCCAGAAGAGTGGCGGCTATTGCTCTCTTTATGCTATTTTTCATAATTTGTTCCGAATATGTTCATGTTGTGGATTATTGTCCAAAGGTCTTCAGTAGAGGTCGGTGTCCCGAAGACCGGGATAGCCTCCACACCGTCAAGCCTCAGTCCGACAGGGGAGGCCTCGGCGTTTGCGGCAAGGTTCTCGGAGACCGCCGTCGCCCTTGTCCTTGCAGCCTTTGTCTCGGCCGCCGTTGTGGTCACGGACGCATGCTTCGTGAGTTTGTCTCCGGCCTTGTTCACTACAGTCGCCATCACTGTGTAGGATGTCTGCGGCTCCACGTCGACAACAAGGGCAAGGCCGTTTCCGTTGATGTACTCAAGGTATGATTCCTTCAACTCTGTGCCTTTGTCTGCGATTATGGCAGGATAGGAGGACTCTGGAACATTGGCGAGTGCCGCTGTCTTGATGATGACCAGTCTGCCGGACTCTATCCCGACTCCTTTCAGAACACAGGCCATCTTGCTGGATGTCGGGCCGTATTTCTCGTTGACCAGAGCGGCGATCGAGAACCAGGTGTAGGCCTCGCTTGTGGTCTTTGTCGTGATTGAGTTGACGGTCAGCTCCTCTTCTCCCGATGCGGATGTCGCCAGTGCGGACATTGTGTAGGAGACACCGGAGTTGCAAGGGGTCACAGAGTTGTAGCCGTTAGAGGAGTTCACGAGCGCAAGATAGTCTGACCTGACAGCGTAACTGTAGGATGTGTCCCTCAGGAATGCCTTGACGGCCTCCTTGTCGTATGGATCGCTGAAGACACTGTTGAATGTGCTTGTCGGAAGAAGACGGTAGCGGATGCTTTGTACATCCCGTCCTTTCCATGTTGTCCACACGGAGTTGGTCCATCCGTAACCTGTCATTCCGAGATAGGCGTTGGTGAGGTAGAAGTTCTGGTCGAACCAACTGGATCCGCCGTAGTTCGGGCCTGAGGACCAGCCGGTTGCAGTGGTCGTGATCCTTTTTGTGTACAGTCCTGTCGTGACGTTGCCGTTGTAGTCCATCCCGAATGCGATGATGTCGTAGCTCATCTCGGAGGCGAGGCTGGACACGCCGATGGTGTTTGTTCCGACCTTCAGGACGGAAGCTATGGCAAGCTGGAGGCTTATACCTTTGCTTTTGGCATATTCGATGATTGCGGATCTGTATCTTTCTATGACTGTGGCCTCGTCAAACTGCATCAAGGTTGAGGATGAGACCACATCGTAGTAGAAGGTGGCGTCAGGAGTCGCATATACATCGAAAACGACCGCGTCCGCAAGAACGTTCTCTGGAACGATCAGCAGGGCCGGCACATCCTCGGATGAGGTCGTGAAACTGGCCTGGGCGTATTCGGACGCTGTGTTGCCGCTTCCCGCAGGGATGGCCTTGACAGTGAATATGTAGTCAGTCCCCTTGGCGAGATTCGAGAGTGTGACGCGGTTCTCTGTCGTCGTTCCGCTGATGTCGCCGATGGTATATTCATAGCTGCCGGCACCAGGGATGACGCTCCAGCTGATTATTGTCTTGGAGGCGTAGGCGCTGCCGACTGTGATCTCAGGCTTTTCAAGCTGGCTCACGTCAGATGTGCGTACGTGAATATAGACGGGCTCGGAGGATGTCTTCGAACCGCCTTTCGCAGGTTCCGCCTGAAGTTTGACGACATATTCCTTGGCGGCCTCCAACCCGTTGAATGTCACGGACAGTGACTTCGTCGAATCCGCTTCGGCTCCGTCGAGGGAGTAGGTGTAGTTCTCCGCTCCGTATACTTTGTCCCAATCGATGCGGAAACTGGAGACTGTCACTTCGCTGACCTTGGCTTCAGGAGTTTTCAATGTCTCGCTCAAAGTGGCTTCCTTTGTGTCAGAACCGCATCCTGCCAGCAGCAAGAGGACTGACGACGCAGCCATCGCTAAGGCTGACTTTATCTTTCTTGAGGTTTTCATCATTCCACAGTAACGTTTATGGTTCTGACAGACTGGTTGCCGTCGGTGATCCTGATTACAGTCTTGCCTTTGGACACACCCTTGATCGTCAGGACGCTGTCCTTTAGGCTTACTTCCACTATTCCCTGCGCCGCCACTGAATATGTCAGCACGTCAGTCTTGTAGAAATATTCGGAGAGATTGACGCTGACTTCGCCTCCTTGGCTGACGGTGATGTCAGGTATCATCGCGACTTTCTTCACAGCCAGCAGGAGCTGGTATGTGTCAAGTGAGCCGGCTCCCATATTTCCGAAATATGGTGCCTCGCAGTACGGATCGACAGGGGTGACGCTGGAAAGCAGAGCCTCCTTCAGCATCTCGTTGGTAAGTCCTTTCTTCTTGTCCGCTCCGTAGTACCAGCTGACGGCGAGTGCGCAGGCTCCGGAGACGTGTGGGCAAGCCATAGATGTTCCGTTGATTCCCTCGTAGGCTGAGCCCCCGTCCTCGGCAACGCTTGTGCTGTAGACTCCGCCGTAGGTAGAGTTGAGGGAGAGGTCACCGCCCGGAGCGGAAAGGCTGACCCATTTGCCATAGTTGGTGAAGTATGACGGTGTCCCGAGCCATGATGTGGACGCGACACTGACCACAGCCTCATCCGAGGCAGGGTAGCAGAGCTCGTCAGAAGCATCGTTGCCAGCCGCGAATATCACGATTCCGCCGGCCATAGGGCCTTCCTGCTCCCCGTTCTCATCCAATCCCGCATATTTGATGAAGTAGTGGATGGCATCTGCGAGGGCTGAGTAATTGCCTCTGGTCCAGTCATTTTTGGAAAGGGCTCCGGCAGTGTAGCCCCAACTGTTCTGGCAGATCACCGCACCGTTGTCGGCCGCATACTTGATCGCGCGCACCTGCGCTCCGAGTCCGCCGCCGGAGTTGCCAGACTCTGAAGCTCCGAGAGTCTCACAGGACATGATCCTGACTCCGTCGCCGTTGCCTGATCCGCCGGCTATTCCGTTGACTCCTATTCCGTTGTTGTTGACGGCTGCTATTGTTCCGGCGACGTGCGTCCCGTGCATGTTCTCCGCCGAGAAAGTCAGTTTGCCATTGTTGTCGGTGAAGTTGAATCCGTGCACATCGTCGATGTAGCCGTTGCCGTCGTCATCGATTCCGTTATCCGGAATCTCTCCCTTGTTTACCCACATGTTGGCGGCGAGATCCTCGTGGTCGTATTTCACCCCCTGGTCCACAACGGCGACAATCACATCAGGATTGCCGGTGCAAAGCTGCCATGCGGCATAGACATCAGCGTCCGCTCCCACAACTGTTGAGTTAGAATATACATTGCCTGGATTGTTGTAGTGCCACTGCATCCTCTGCGAGCGGACACTCTCATTGAACGGGAAAGGAATATTCCTTGCCGATGAGTATGTCTTCGTCGCGGCCGGCACCGCCTCTTCCGTCACAGTGGCCTTTGAATATGCCGTCTCGGCCGTCGGGATGGAATATTCAATAACCTCCACTCCGTCGCATCCGGAGAGCATCTCCGCCACTTCCTTCGCCGTGATGGTCTCGTCGTACTTCGCTATGAACCACCTGTCCAGTCCTTCCTTTTTTGTACGTGCTTCGAATCGTCCGCACGCAGGGAACAGGCGCTCGAAACTGACTGAACCGACATTCATCAGAACCCTGTCGATCTGGGTGTTGCCGGAGGTCACGCCTCCTGCCCTTGTTGTTGTCTCGTCCGAGGCCCCAGCCTTCATCTTCACGATGATCTCGCCTTGGATGGCCGCTTCCGGCGAAAAGACAACGATAGGCCCGCTGTCTTCCGACCCAGGCCCATTGTTCTCATTTCCACCGATTCCATTGCACCCCGCAAGCATCACAAGCAGCGGAGTGATTGTCAAGAATCTGTTTTTCATTATTGATTATTAAAAGTTTATTCCTTCACGCATCTCACCTGGCCTGAAAAGATCTGTGACCTCGTCTCGTACGCAGCCCAATAGCCGTTGAATGCAGCAACATAGTGCTCGCAACTCTGGCTCTTCTTTTCGGAATCATAAGTCTTTTCCTGACTTGTCAGGTAGAAAGTCTGACCGCTCGCGTAGTTGTAAGGTGTGGTTCCGGCCGGTGAATACGATGACGGATAGATGTTTCCTGCCATCGGGTAGAAATCACCTGTCTGTCTCCAGACACGTCCGCATCCATTTTCCCTGTTCCATAGGAACTCGTTGTTTACCCCAGTCTCGTCATAGTCACCGTGTTTGCCTCCGGTCTTGATGCTCTCATCGCCTACGGCCTTGCCCCACATGTTCTTGCCAGGCACTTTGTAGCCTGGAGGACATGGGTCGAAAATGGTTTTCTCCTCGCCCCAAAGTCCTGGCTGCACACTGTCCTCGTCGCTGGAATCTATGTACCATGAATAACTTGTCGAGAAGTAACCTACAAGAAATCTCATCGGGTGTTCAGACGCGAACGGGATGTTGCCCGGCGCCGCGAAAGAGGCCTTTGCCTTGAACTTTGAGTCTATTTCCCACTCTCCGGTGCCGTCACCGACCTCTGTGTTTGGCTTGTTCCATTCCGGCTTGTTGGAACAATAGTCCTTTGAGTTCTCGTAGTCGGTGATGCCGCTGTAATCAGCGTAAGGTGAACGTGACGGAATGAACGGATCCTTTCTGCCCATCTGGTAGATCATTCCTCTGTTGTTTATGTCCAT
>ERZ808277.97-NODE-97-length-45121-cov-4.702725_pt1 | contig 45121 bp, 62 predicted proteins | sample MGYA00521240_ERZ808277 | MGnify/ENA primary metagenome ERZ808277 (study PRJEB31516, sample SAMN03275599) | gut metagenome | biome: mammalia-associated habitat; material: feces | host: Papio cynocephalus | place: Kenya | collected 2012-07-17 ... | reverse complement strand
CATTCTACACCATATTTTTCAATATTTATTTTTCTTTGATTTTCATACCAATTATGACCACGATTTGTACCTTTTGCTGCACAAGAATTACAACAATAGTCTTGATATATTTTTGGTTTAACTCTATTGTTAAATTTTGCTGGTCCCTTACAATATTTACACAATGGTCTATCTTCATCATTGATATTGAAATGAATTCTAATTATTGATTCCGTCAAATTTTCAATATAAACATATCTTTTTGATAAATAGTTCTTTATGTTTATATGATTGTTGATGGACACTTTTCTTTTATGTGCATTCATTAGTTTTCCATCCTTCCAAAATATCTTGTCAATCAAACTATCATGATTTGTCATTGTCAATTATGCCATTTATATTTGTATAAAAGTCACGAGAATGGCGGATTATTCTCTAGACAATATAATTTATCATCTAAGTTATAATCCGCTAATCTCGTGACCCTACCGCCATCCTGGGGACTCCAGGACATCAACTACTTTATTCGCTTAAACATATCATAATTCTTTCTAATAATCTTAGAAAACTTTTTCAATGCTTCTTTCAACCCATTGTCAGAATCATGAATTTCAACCCACCTATCTTCATACAATGAGTCATTTGTTTCTTTGATTAACTTATCATAAGTGTTTCCTTTTGGACATATAGATAGAAGTCCAAAGAATACATTGTTTGATTTCCAATTGTCTATTGTAGCTGATATCTTATTCTTCTTTTGAAGATATAAAGAATCAGTTACATTCAAGAAGAATATTTTCTTGTTTGTATGCAATCTTACATCTTTCAATATAGTGTCATAAGACAATGATTCATTCTGAAATCCTTGATTATGCCTTGTTGCCAGTCTGTAAGGTACTTTGTCTTTAGGTGATATGTACTTCACTACATTATCCCCATGACCATAGACATACAATTCTATGCCTGGATAGTTCTTCATTGCTTCATAAAATATCATAGATATCTTTGATGCAATGTTAGCTGGTGTATTATCTTCCCAATTGTATCCCATTGATCCAGATTCATCTAATGCTATGACAAATACATATTTTGGATCATTAGAATCTGAAGTCTTTGTTACTTTTCTATGATATACACAGTTCACTCCTTGTATAGCTTGAACAAGATGTGAATTGATCAATTGACCATTTCTATGAAAGTTGTCATCTTCTAAGTCAATCTTTTTTTCATTAGGAATGATGATCCTCTTAGCTATGTTGATTTCTTCTCTGAGCTTAGATATTGTATTCTTGTATGCCACGGCATCTTTATTGTTGGGTTTCAATGCTCCTATTTCTTTGGTTGCATTATTGAACATGTCCACCTTTGGATCATTCTTGATTTTCATCTTGTCAATGTTAGATTCTTTACTAGCATTGTCATATCTAGAAGTTATAGTCTTTTCAGACTTAGATCTTGATGTTTTGTCATTAGGAGCAAACAATCCATTCAATCCACAGTTCTTGTCTTGATTAGGGTTACCCTCTGAACTTGAATTTCCTATCATTCCAAGATGTGGCTTATGCAACTTAGAAGAAAGCTCATCTAAACTTACATACTTCTTGATTATCTCTATAGAATCTAATACAGCTTTAGAAGTTTCCTTAGTAGGACTATATCTATATATCTTTGGATCTTCAATATGGCATATCACTTTTTCATATAGTTCATCAAGCATCGGACCAAATTCATCAATCCAATCTTTAGGAAATCTATTTGACAATGATGATTCCCTTACCATGTAAAGAATCATGAATTGAACAATGTCAATTTTGCTATTTGACATTATCAATTTTTTCATAGAATCAATGAACTTGTCTTTATTGAAGTAATGTGACAATACATTGTCAAGAAAGTACATCCATTGTGGTTGTCTTAGCCCTAGCATTTCTTCTATGCATTCATCTTCGTATACATTATGGAGCCAATGTGCTATTGGATATTTGCATTTCTGAAGTGAATAGTCTTTGAAGTCTGTGAACGCACAATGGCATGCTTCATGACAAGCAAGACCCATCTCTATGTCCATCCCATTGAACAAGTCTTTAGATTCTTTGATAGGATTCATACCAACAACAATATGCTTGCCATCCGTATAACTAGAATCTGAATTCTTCTTAGCAACTAATTGTGCAGTCTTCTTTGTTACTTGATCTGCAACATATATCAATGCTTGTGACATCAATGATGGCGACTTAGAATATGACTCTACTTCATTTTCTTTGTATATGAACTTGGAAGATGGAGATATCCCAAATCTATTAATTGTATATGTTGGTCTATTTGAAAACCAATTGTTATGTTTAAGTATATATGTCATAATCAAAAAATCAAGTTTGTTCTATATCTAATTCTTACGAACTAAATATAGAACAAACTTGATTAATTTCATTCACTTAGTGAATAAAATGAACTAAGTTATTTCAACTTTGTTGCAAATGAATTTAGAACAAACTTGATTAATTTCATTCTTGGACAGAATAAAATAATATCTATTATTTCAAAATTACATACAAAGCAAGTCACAATCTTCTGGTGCTAACCATCCATATCCTTCATAGTCACCACAATTTCCACCTATCTTAGGAACATATTCATCTGATTGTGATATCTTCAACTCATCATCATTCAACTCTTCTTTGAATCCTTTGACATTTGCTAAGCACCACTGTAGATATCCTGACTTACCATAAGTCTTTTCATGTGATATCACACCACTTATAGTGAATCCTCTATACTTTCCAAAATTCAGTACTCTTCTTGGTTTGTTAAATGGATTAGAACTTATTGACAATGTAATGCACCCCATATCAATTCAAACATTTAGGTTCATCTTTCCAAGTCATTCCATGGAACTTAGCTGCCAAGTTGTCTACATCTATAGTTCCACCTTTAGTAGGATAATTTCCAGTAGACCAGTATTCATTGTACTCTCCATTCCAAATCTCTGGATGATATTCTTTTCCATAATGATCTTCTTCCCAAGTATTTAGATCTTCAACCATTACTTTATCTTTAGCTCTATATGGCATTTCTGGAAATACTTTGTACACACCATCTGGATTGACCGCTACCCATCCACATCTGATCTTTGACCAAACAACATCTTCATTTTCTGGTTTTGGATCTTCTTTAGACATGTATTTATCAACATCAAATGCATTTAGACAATGAATTGCATTCAAATATTTCACTTTCTTTGGATCTATCTTCTGTCCTTTCAAATTGTTGAAATATTGTTTGTTCAATGTTGTTGGTATGCTCATCTGCCATATCTTCAACTCAGCAGCACATTCTAACAAGTACTCATATTCTTCTTCTATCATTGGATGTGATTTTCCAACATCCTCATGTAAGTTAGCTAGGAAACCAAACAATCTTGTTGCAAATGTATAGTCAAAGCAATATCCATTCTCTTTGTTCCATGGACTACGAAATGTTGATACTGACAATTCTTCTTTCTTCTTGTTGAAACTCATGATATTTAGTCTTTAAAAGTTTGAATATATGAAATAGTATGTGTTGAACTATTCATCTTGTTGTTTTCAGGGTCAAACCAATATTCTGTTATGTTCTTATGTAACAAGTCTAGCTTTTGTACTATGACTTCAGACTTTGCTAAGAATTCTATTGGTGAAGTATCTCTGTATTCTTCAGCAAACACAACTCTCTTGATTCCTGCTTGAATCAACAACTTTGCACATTGCAAACATGGACTTAATGTGACATAAGCTGTTGCTCCATTAGAACTTGCTTCAAACTTAGCACACTTTGCAATAGCATTAGATTCTGCATGCAATACTTCAGGTCTAGTGACTAAGTCATATTTCTTGTCTACTTCATTCCATACATGTGCTTCACATTGATTAGGAAATCCTTTAGGCATGCCATTGTACCCTTGAGCAATGATTTGATCATCATCTGAAACAATGATGCAACCTACTTTGCTACGTTGAGCATAACTCAATGGTCTAAGTTGCATAGCCATTCTCATGTAAGTCACATCATAATCATATCTTCTATTTGCGTCCATTATTTCAATTTTCTAAAAATGATACATTCAACATCTTCATAAGACTTTCATATTCTCCTTGTGTCATGTTTGAAGTTTCCTTATGATATTTCTTGGTATCAAGGTCTATCCAAGCAGCTTCCACATAAAAGTTGCATGCTTTGAACCCATTATATCCTCTTCTACCAACAACACATTCAACATACAAATAAACTTTTGCATTGTCTTTATGATTCCATAGATAGTCACTCAAACCAAGATATTCAATCTGCTTTCCTAACTTCTTTGGATTATCATAAACTAGTTTATTCATGTAATCTAATTTTCTAGTTTCTTCTGACAACCCACGAATTACATAGTTTGCTTTGAAGAAGAAACCTTCATCTTGTGTTTCTTTGCTAAATGCTGTTCCTTTTTTCCTTACACTCATAAATCTTATCTGTTATTTCTAGTTTGTCTGAAATAGGTCCTAACAATCTGCTTTGACTAAATATGCATTGCCAAATAGATTTATTCTTCATCATTGTTGATTTTTCTTATGTACAAACTTTCTTTTGTCTTCAATGATTTGTTTGGTTCTCTGGTTCTTGACATCTGACGTCTGAACTTGCTAGTACCGGTATCATTAGTAATCTTAGACCATCCTTTAGACTCAAGGAATCCTTCATCCCCAGCAGTACCACCATCAAAACTTACTAGAACATTGCATGTCTCTGATACTTCATCACACCATTCATAAAATTTGTCAAGATTGAAATCATCTGCATTGTATATTCCGGATGCATTCTCTTTCAAGAACATCTTGTATGGAGGATCAAGATAGATAGTACTACCAATAGGAATGAAGAAAGTATCATAAGAACTATTTATGAACTCTACATTGTATTTGCTTACAAGTTCATGACATCTCGTGATAATGTCTTTCTTGTTGTCTGGATGCATCCCTGGAACAACTGGCATGCAAGCTGCATTGAATCCTTTCTTTCCATATCTGACTAGACCATTGAAGTTGAATGCTAGCAATGTCATCAATTCCATAGCACCTTCTTCTGTTCCTTTCAGATAATGTTCATTGTACTTGTCACGAAGTGCATAATAATGACTATTGCGATGATTAACCATGTCTCCTTCATTGTTCTCTGGTTGCAACTTTCCAAGATAAGTGTTTCGTTCTTTCCATTCTTTTGCATAGAATTCTATCAACTTATCTGGATTGTCTTTGATTAGCTTCCACATAGTAATCAAGTCGGCATTAGTATCTGATGCAATCACATGCTTGCAATTCTTCAACTTCTCTGGATAGTCACTCATCAACTTAAGCATTACTGCACCAGAACCAAGAAACAACTCACAATATGAAGGTATCTCATTTGGCATCTGTGCTATGATTCTATCAGCTTGAGTACGCTTGCAACCAGTCCACTTAATAGGTGTAAGTATATTGTTCTTCATCTTATTTAAAATTTTGATTACTTATTGAAATGACGCTTTCTTGGTTCTTTGAAAGGCATTTTTCTAGAAAATACAAGACCTTCTTTAGTTTCTTTAATCATGTATCTCTTTCTAAAGAAACCATAAGGATATTCAAAGATATCATAATAGTCTTCAAAAGAATAGTTATCACCCAAGTTGAAGTCCATGAACTTCAGAACTTCTTCTTCTGAAGAAAACTTAATGTTTGAATATCTTCTACCATTCTTATAAAGTACAAAAGCAATATCACCAATCATAATCATTAAAAATTATTTGTTCATTATTTTGTTCAAGTATAATATAGAACAAACTTGATTAATTTCATTCACTTGGTGAATAAAATGAACTAAGTTATTTCAACTTTGTTGTAAACAAATTTAGATAATAACTAAAAATTTCAAATATGTGAAACAAAAAAAACACATCCTGAAGACTTTAAAATCTTAGGATGTGTATTTATATATAAAAACTATTTCAGTCAAACCTCGTGACCCAGGCGCCATCCTGGGGACTCCAGGCATCAACTGAAGTCATTGATATAAACTTGATTCATTGAAAATCCTTTAACAAGGATTGCTTCAGATGTATCAAATCATCTATATACATTTGTTTCTCAGATGTATTCTTGATATATTCAAGTTGCTTTTTGATTTCTTCATTCTGCTTCAACAACTCATTTCTATCTTCTATTGTCACTTTTGACATAGGTGTTGATATCAATGCAAAAGGAAGTTTGTAAATGTCCATATCTGCCTTGATATCTGTCTTACTTCTATTACGTAGCTTAAGCTTTCCTTTGCATACTAATTCTATGAACTTTACAAGGTCTGAATTTTCTTTATACTTTTGCTCAAGTATCTTTACTAACTTCTTCTTTCTTTCTGTATATATAGAAAGTCTATAGTTTAGAAAGTAATGAATGACATCATACTTGTCATTAAAATGCTTCAACTTATGATTTTCATCCAACAACCAGAACAAGTCATCAGGTACTTGCTTTACAAGCTTAAGCTTATTGACAATCACATTCTCACCATTCTTTCCTTTGCATAGTTTGTTCAGTTGCCCTTTGAAGAACTGACATTCATATATGATGTTTCCATCTTGAGACAAGTTCTTCCAATCTTTCATGTATTGTGAATCAACAAGCTTGTTCAATAGTTTCTCAAACTGTTCATAAGATACATCTGCAGGCAAATCTGTTACTGTAAACAAATCTTTGCTTTTGTTGACTTTCCATTCACCATAGCTAAACCACTTGCCATCTATGCATTTCCAATTGTCTTGCTTAGTACCTTTCACATAAGGTCTTATTGTAGTCTTGAATATCTTTACTTCATTCTTTGACTTCAATGCTTCAAGACATGCATCTATCACATCAATAGGATTGTATGATTGATTATGCATAGCATATCCAATAGCAATACCTTGATTGTTCTTGCAAAGCACAGTTGGTATGATAGGATAGTAACAAATAGGTTCTACATATTGTCCTTCTTCAAAGATTTGCTCTGTCAAGTCAATATCTGTCTTATATATCAAATCCATGTACTTGCTATGCTTCACATATAGATATCGAGGAGCACCACAAGCATTTGGATCTCGGATAGTACCTACCTGACTATCAGATTCTAATGGATTCAAATTGTCAATGAATGGTTTGCATAATCCAACAATTACTCCATTCAATGAAGCATCGCCATGACTATACAAACTTACCCTCATTGCATCACCTGACAATGCAAGCAACTTATAAAGCTTTCCATCTTTAGTAGATCCAGCTAATGCTGCATGAATGATCTTTCTTGCAGCTGGTTTGAACCCATCAATAACAGATGGTAATGCTCTTTCTTCTATTACAGAAAATGCAAACTGGAGATAATCTGCATTCAAGAAATCTGTAATGCTTCTATTGACACAAGTGATTGTATTTTTGCTTTCTTCTTTCTTCATTTTCTTATTGTTGTAAAAGTTGCTTACGTGTATCACTATCATCTTTAGTGAACCATTTCTTCATCATAGACTCAGCTAAGTCATCCTTTCTAAATACTTGAAACCTTGGATTAAGATACATTTCTTTAGATTCTGCATTATTCAATCCTCCAAGACCTTTAGTGAACTTAAATGTCCATCCTTTCAACTTACTTTCTTCTTTCTTATAGTCATCTATATTATAGAAATTCTTTGTAAGTTTGTTCTTATGTGCTACAATGATAGGAGATATGCTTCTTACCACTATTCCTTTCTCATATAGCTCAGGCCAATGATTGAAGAATGCAAGAAGAATTCCTGCAATATGATGACCATCATTATCCATATCAGAACTAATTACTATCTTTCCAAACTTCAAGTCATTGATGTTAAAGTCATTTCCAAACTTCAATCCTAATATAGTAACTAAGTCATTATATACTTCATTCTTCATTATGTTTGTTGGTGACTCATTCCATGAACTTTTAGGAACTCCTCTCATGATATAACCTGCTTGTGTATGGGGATCTCTACAATTTCTAAATGCTGCTTTTGCTGAATCACCCTCAAATATCCAAAGTTGCTTTTCTTGCTTTTTCTTTGATGTACAAGTAATGAACTTATCAGGACGTTTCAATCCTTTGCTTATCTCCCTATTGATTTTCCTAATAGCACGTTGATCTTCTGCTTCACACTTCTTTTTGTACCAATCTCGTACATTCTCTATGATATCAGACTTCATGACTTGGTCCAAGAACTTTTGACTTACTTCAAACTTCTTGCTATCATCTTTATAGAACTTCTCTACTGGTGTTGTCAAGCATTCCTTAGTTTGACTATCATAAGATGGATTAGATATAGTCAAGTCACAGAACATACTATAGTTTCCATCAACTTGTCTTGGAAGAACATCAATCTTGTCTTTCTTCTTCAAAAATTCTGATATAGATGCATTGATGAACTGATGCAATGCTTTGATATGTGTTCCTTTGTTGCATATTCCACCATTGACAAATCCAACATTGATGTTGCCATCAGGATATACATATACACACTTGTCATCGTCTTTGTATTCAATGCAATCTTTCAATGTCAAGTAATTTCTGTACAAGTCAATGTAGTCTTTGAAATTCTTGTAGCAATACTCACCACAAACATCATCATCTTTGTATTTGACAACAAGACCTGGATTAGCAGCTGCTGCATTGATGCAACGTGTCAATATGATGTCTTTGAATGATCTATCAAGATGTTCTACACCTTCAAATCTAGAAAAGTCAAGATGAAAAGTAGTTCTAGTACCATGATTCTTCTTAGATGACTTCTCTATTTTCTCACCATAAAACTCAGACATGTTGTTTCTCCAGTTTCCTAGCCATCTTTTCTTTCCATCATCTGTCATGATGCCAAAGTATGATGAAAAAATGTTTGTCAAGGAACTTCCGACACCATTTGTACCTAAACCAGTTCGATCTTCTTCATCATTGTAATTGGATGATGTTCTCATTCTACCAAAGATAAGCTGTGGAACCATGATACCGGCTTCTTTATGCTTCACTACAGGGATTCCACCATTGTCTTCAATTACAATAGTGTCATCCTTCATTATAGTTACATTCAATTGTGTAAGTCCAAGATTGTCTTTTCTTCTATATTCATCACATGAATTAGATACAACTTCATCAATAAGCTTAAGCATAGCTGGTACATACTCTACTTCTTTCTGTACCATTGTTTGATCTTTATAATCAAATACAAATTGAGTAGAAAGTTCCGGCTTCACGGATCCAACATACATGCCTGGGCGAAGCAACACATGTTCTGTCTCTGTAAGTTCTTTGTATTTTTGTTCTATTGTCTTTGTCATAATAAATAATTAATAGCAATATCAATCCAAAATTTCAACTTCACTATCATTCAATGTTACCCATTCTTTTGATTGGCATAAGTCATGGTGAATGATTTTTACACTAATCTTATACCCAGGATAATTAGTGTTCTTAGTCATGATATGATCTACCTTTAAACTAATGCATCTGCCAACATGATCTACATTTTCCCAAGTTGATCCAATTCCTCTTTGATTTCTGACAGGCTCAAACTTGGTTATCTTCATTTCTTTGTTCAAGTATTGCTTTGTCAACAACAACAGCAACTGATTTCTATATTGATCTCCTATTCCGTATGCCATGATTTTAAAACTTAATCTTACCTTTGTCAAACATTTTCTTAATAATTCTATCTACATAGTCATTTTCCTTCTTATCATAAGAAGTGAACTCAACAATAGATTCATCTTCTTTTTCTTGAGTAAACTTATAGTTGAGAATGATAGGACAATCTTTTCCATCACATACACCATTTACAATCTCTACAACACAATGGACTAAGCATTCTGGATAATCATGTCCATTGATGACATAACTAATCTGATATACTTTTCTTCCAAGGAAGCTATCTTGTTTCTGTCCTAGATAAAGAAAGTTCTTCAGTCTTCTACTATATCTTTTCATAATGATACAATACAAATGTTTAAGTTAGAAAATTTCTTTGATGTACTGTCTTCCATCAACCGGATACATGTACTTAAGAAGAGCTTTAGCAACATTAATCTTAATTGATGTATCTGTACTATCACCTAAAGTAGAAAATGCTACTTTGTTGATAATGAATGTATGTCTTGATGGATATTTGATGTGCAATGGCTTAGGATATTTGCCATATACAGTAGAATAAGGATTGACAAGAACAATGTCTTTCACTTCATGAACTTCTCCATTCTTATCTGTCCAATCTACAAGAACTTCATATTTCTCAAGATTGGTATCATTCACATTGTTGCTTACTAATGTAATGTTCTTTACTGTATATTTCTGTCTAGCCATAATCAAAATAAATTAAATGTTTTAACAATCAAAATATAGAACTTCTTTGAGGAATTTCAAAAATATTTTTATTTTACAAACAAAAATCCGAAATTACTACAGGATTTTCTTTGATTTGCTTATATAAGGAAATTCTTATGAATCTGTAGTAATTTCGAATGAATAAAAATAGTAAAAATATTTTATAAAATATTTACATCATAAAGTTCTAAGAACTGCTTAGTCTTCTACCCGAGCATCTTGTTGTCATTTTCTTCTTGTTCTCGTATCTTTATCAACCTATCAACTTCCATCATTAACGAACCTTGACACTCCCAATTCAAATACTTATAATGGTCTCTTCGTTCCTTTTGAATTCGTTGCATTTTTGGGAACATGTATTCCTTGTCATTTCGATATACAGTTCCTTGCAATGACACAAAATAGTTAGGATCTTTTCTGAACTTGTCAAGCTCTTCTTCTGTCCATGGAATTTCTGTATATCTCCCAAGACTATCCGGTCCAACCATGTTCTTGACTATTGACTCCATTGATATGTTGCAAGTACGTACAACTGATGGATAAAGTGAAGCAAAGTCATCACACACAGAGTATTCCCATCTTCCTGGAACACATCCACAAAATGCTCCTTCATAATTCACTTTCGTTCTTTCAACAGCATCATAATCCCAAACCACATGTCGATCTTCATCATAGAAGCATCTAAACAAGTTTGCTGTTGTCAATGCAACCTGACCTAATGCTTTCTGTGCTGGGATTCCTGTCACTGTTGCCATAGAACATGGACTTTCAATGCATTTGAAACGATAATGAATAAGTTCACCTAAGCAAGAGTCAATGGCATTGTAATATACAAACAATGGAAAATCATTCTCATAGCATTCTTTCATTGTTCCTTCATACTTTACTTTGTGTGCGCCAACACCATGGCTTCCAACCCAATCTAATGAATATGATTCATAAGGCCTCATAGAATATTCGTAAGACTTTACAAGCTCCATATAATCCCAAATCATACATCCTTGTGGCGCTGGAATTGAATACTTTGTTCCATCCATCTCAGACCAAGCTATTTTGTTGATCTCACCAACAGGACTTGCAGATCTCATCAATTGCATTGCTTTGAACTTACCAAACAATTTGACAATCCTATTCCAAAAATAATTCCAATCAAATCTATAAAAGTTCCAACCAGCAAGACAACCAACTTTAGGCATTATTCTAGTGAACCAATGTTCTAACATTGCTTCTTCTGTCTCAAAATACTGATAGAACACCTTTGGCTTATATCCCTTCTTATTCATCAAGTTCCTAGCAAATTCATTGTCTTCTATGTATTTCAGATAACGTTGCTTCAGTTCTTCTTCATCTTCCAACTTCTTGATGCCAAGAACCATAACTGACAAGTCTGGTCCAACAAGGCTTATCAACTGAATTCTTTGTTCAGCTTTCTCTGGTTCTGGGAAACAATCTGCAATTTCAGTCTCTAAATCACAAAAATATAATCTTGGAAATCGCATTGCCATTACTTCATCATATATATCTTTGGGAAGATTGTACAAAAACTCAAGTTGATCAAACTCATTAGGTTGATACTTTGTTGCATCTTTGAACACAACATTGCATTTCTTCTCATCCCATGTCAAGCACTTTCCATTTGGATCATACTCATAAGTCTTCCAATGATGCATCTGCTTACTGTAACATACTCTGTTTCCATTCTTATCCAAATAGAAGATGTAATATGTCTGATTCTTTTTGTTCCAAAAACGATCTATTATCATTTGTTCAAAAAATTAATTTGTTCAACCACATTGAACATAGTAAAATATTGTACATCAATTCAAACTGAAATTCTTCATGATATCTGTCTTGTTTCCATTTTCATCTATCAATCCACAAGCTTTCAATACATTCATTATTCTATATCTATACATAGATTCATCATAGTATTTCTTGAACGTATCATAGGCATCCAATGGTTTGTCTGGCTTAGTGAATCTAGCGCATTCCCAATCTATCACTGCTTGGAACCAATCAACATCATCCACATCTTTGTAATGCTTTGTCCATTGGTTGTTGTCATAGGTCCAATAAGTAGGATGATGTGGTTGAATGAAGTTGTGAATGAGATTGATGCATTTTGCACCTAACCAAGGAAACAATGCATACATGATGATTTTGTCCCAATCATGTTCAAAATCCAGAGCACCATTAGGGTACAACAAATATTTCTCTACTTTCTTATATGCAATGTTATGTTTGTAAGAATAAGGAATATATGAATAAGACACTAACACATTCTTGACAACATGAATGATTTTGTTCATTATTCCTTTCTCAGACATAATTTCATCAAATTCCACTTTACAATAACTTAAGCAAGTCATCAGCATATTCATTTTCTTTTTCATCTTTCTTTTCATTTTTTCCTACATAATACCCATAAGGATTGTATGGCATGTTAGAGCAATTTCTAGTGAGCTGGTTGTATATAGCGCTAAAAGGTTGTGTAATCATCAAAGTAAATGCATTGTCATTTTTATTATTGTTTGTATACAATGAATATACATTGTAATCACCCTTGACAACTAACTGTGTTGGTATTGTTGACTTGACACATACAATGTCCTTCTTTGGAATAATCAAATGAGTTGTCTCACTTCTTGTTCTAATTACTTTCTTGTCTTTGTCATAAGAAGCATCAAATGAGTGAAAAGAATTCTTCACCATTGCTTCTACTAAGATGTAATCAAGCATGGTCTCATCTTCTTTACCCAACTTTCTCTTCTGACTTGAATAATCATATTCAACTTCATTTTTCTTAACTGTCATGATTCTCTAACAAAATATTTTCCTACATATTCATAACTAAACTCTTTTATAATCCTGTTACCTACTATAGAAGTAGATATGAATGAATGCGGTGTATTGTATTCATCTAACCAATGATACTTAATCCAATGACAATGCAATAAATCTGTGTCTGATGGATTGTTGTCAAACCAATATGTTGAATACAAATTGCCATAGAAGTTGTTGCATATCAACCAACCTCTAATTATGTACAAAATCTTCATCATATATTTATGCACTTTAATATTTTATTACAGGAGTCCCCAGGATGGCGCCTGGGTCACGAGATGAGCGGATTAATACTCAGATATATAATTTATAGTCTGATAAAATAATCCGCCATCCTTAGGAATTTTAGTTTAATGTCATCATCAATTGCTTCACTGCTTTCACATCTTCATCATTGAACTTGTTGCAAACTACAAAGTTCACTGCATCTATGATGTCAAATCCATCTGCTATCATCTCACCCATAGCAATGTTCTCACGAGTAGAAACAGGATACATCACAACTCCTTCTTTGTTCTTCTGTCTCATTGCATTAGCAAAAGTAACAAGTGTCACAGCATCATCTTCAGAGATTCCACATCTTTTCTTTAGAACTTCAATCTCATTTTGCTTAGGCATGTAATCTACTTTAAGTGGCAAGAATCTGTTCATCAATGCTGCATCTATCTCTTGAGTACCTGAATATTCACTTCCAATGTTTGCTGTTGCAATGAATACACAATCAGAATGTACTTTTACAGATCGTGGTCCTTCAGAGTCAGCTATGGCTAATGGAAGCTCACGTCTATTGTCAAGACAAGGAAACAAGATGTTGTTTGTCATCAATGGGGCTCTGGACAACTCATCAAGAAGTATGACTCCAGGTTTCTGTACATCATCTACAAACTTGGCATAGTCAAATGTAGAATTTCCATTCTTGATTCGATGACATCCAAGCAAGTCAGTCAATGGATCTTGCATTGCACCCATGTCATGTACCTCACAATTGATTCCCAGTTCTTTGCAAGCCATCAATATCAATTCTGTCTTACCTGTACCGGTAGGACCAATCAACAATGTTGGCTTCTTCCTCTTGATATTTCTTACTAAGTACTTCCAATTCTTGTCTTCAACATAGAATCCAGTAGTATTGATTTCTGGACATTCTGGAAGTGTATTGATGAATCTTGATTTTACCATCTTTGGACTTCCATCTTCATTTTGGACTATTTCATCTTCTAATGATTCTAAGAAATAGTTTTTTGTTGGATCAAACTTACATTTTTCAGAGAACAACAAATTCAAGTCATCATCAGAAGCAATAGATGGAATCCCATCAAAAGTGAATGTAAAAGTGTGACTATCAAAAGCATACTTATCAGTATAATATATTACTGGTTTGTTTTGATTTCTAAATATATAGTCTTTCTGTTTCTTAGTATAGTTCTTGAGATTCTCCTCTATTAGCTTAGCATTTCCTCTGAACTTAGCATCTAATACAGAATTTTGACCTCTGTAAGGATAGAAGATTCCATTTTCAATTGTAAAGTATATTCTTGGATTTCTCATTTCTTTTCTTTTGATAAGTACATCTAGTATATAGAAAAGAGGAAAAGAATTTCACACAAGAATGAAATTGATTTCCTCTATGAAAGATGATTACCTAGGCTGCAATCATCAAGTCCAAGTTGTGAATGAGGTTCTTATAACGAGAACCATCCAAATTGAACTTATATTGGCGATCTTCGTATGAAACTTTACCGAAGACTGTTGCAAGAATCTTATCTCGACTTACACAAATGAACTTAACTCTTCGTCCATCTCGAGTAACTAACTTAGCACCTTTCTTTGCTTCATCCAAGTTGAACTCTTTGTAATTGTTGTTCATTACTGAGTTGTTTACTGAAGCGGCGATGTTCTTAACTGTTGTATTCATAATCATTATAATTTAAATTGTTTATTAATTAATTATTTATTACATGAATAATATAGTTAAGAACTAAAAAATTTCAAAATTAAATTAAAAATCTTTTAGTTTTTTCTTCTTTTTTCTTTTCTTTAATAAGGTCATTATCTATTGTTATCAATCTTATTGCTAAGTCTTCTTTGCTAGCATCATTATCTATTTGACATTTATTTTGCATAGCATATACATGAAATACTTTGTCATTTTGATATACTTGAGTGAAATGAGTGATGTTATCAACATCATATATGTCATCAATATCATGATAGAAGTAAATTGGCATTCTATTAATCAATATTCTAAAATAGAATATGTTTTTTAATGTATCACCATCAACCAAAAATGACAATATGTCAAGTTGCTAATTTCTTTTATGTCTAACCATTTGTATCTATATATGATTGTCCTATTGTCTGTCTTTATCATGGAAGTATTTTCATTTCTAATATACATAACTTATTAGGATCATCATTACTATCATAAGCATACCTCAAGTAGATGCTTTTCAATGGAAACAACTCTTCAATCTCTTGCATGACCATCTTGTTATTGAATTTGTTTCCGGTTGTCCATATTTCTCTTTCTATCATTATTCTACATTGACATGCTGTTGTAGTCATGTTAGCAATGCGTTGACCATCATACAATTCAGGATCTTTCAATCTATTGTACAATGTTGCATCTTGGCCATATTCTTCTACCATATTGCATCTAATGTTGAAATTTCTACTAATTGACTTGGATATCCACCTAAATATTCTATTAGATAGTACTTTGAATAGTTATTGATGATTTTGTCAAATATCATACGTTCTGCCACTGTTTGCTCTCCTGACATACCATTGTCTGTCAACTGTCTTTCTCTTAGTTGCTTCATCAATTGATTTCTATCCAATATGCTATAGTCATCAGGATTAACATGTGAATTTTTGTATAATTTCTTTCCTTTCACAATTTCTAGTCTACCCATGTTGCAATCTTCTTTACTTTGTTGTCTTTTTTGTCAATATATACTAAGTAGTTGTCATCGGGATGTTCATGAACATATTCTGTTGTCCTACATAGATTCACTAATGGATAGTCAAACATATTCATATCCATTGCTATGATATCAGATGCAGTAACTTTCTTTTCTATTGCATCTGCTTTGTTGTAGTTCTTGCTTTTTAAAATATATCTTACCATAGATTTAATATGTTCTAATTTCAATATTCTTTTCTTTAGCTTTCTTCATCTTTCCTGTATTGCTCTCTAATGAATTAGTGAATACAATCTTCACTTCCTTCCATGAACCAGTCATTCTATACTCTGGATGACATTTCAAGAACTCATTCTTACTAGCATAGTCATTAGGCTCCCCAGTCAATATCACTGGTATCTGATTTGCTACTTTCTTCTTTTCTTCTTCTATATGTTTCTTGTCTTCATCAGAAAGTTTCCAATTGTCTAATGACCAACCATTGAAGTCAAATATCTTTTGCAACAACTTCCATTGTTCTGAATTCTTGTCATCTATCCAATCATAAGCTTCAGATGCCATAGATGTGAAGTCATAATCTTCTCCTATGATTTTGTTTGCAATCTGGGTAGCTACTTTGTCTCCACATAACTTAAAGTTGCAAGACATAATGATGTCTTTCAATGACATATACTTCAATAACTTAGAATATGCTTTAGATACTGACTCCCCAATCTTTCCTTGCAAAGCAATGTTTATTTCATTAGGTGTACAAAGAAGAATATGCTCAGGCAATGGCTTAGATTCAATACCAAAGAACTCATCACCTTCACAATCTTTCTTCTTCCATTCAATGAACTTCTTGATGCTAGCTTCTTTGAAACCTGGTATGTTCAATGCTAATGTTGTATGAAGCAACTTATGCTCTACTGGTACTTTTCCAACATATAAATGAATACCGGATACAAATGAATTTGAAGGATAATTTGATCCTAACAAATTAGAATCAAACTTACTATTGTCTTCTATCTTATAGATGAATGGAATGATGTCTCCAGCTAAAGATAGTATTACCTTAGTACCTACACTTATCTTCTTTTCTAATAGATATCCATAGTTGAATGCCGAAGCTCTAGTGATTTTCTTTCCATCCATAGAAACAGGTTCTGTTACAATAGTAGGAACATATTCTTCTGTCTTTCCAAGTTTCCATTCAATATCTACTACAGTTGTTGGCTCAGTCATAGGTGTGTACTTGATGGCAACACAATCAATAGGTCGACGTTCTGTCATATTGTTCAATCTAAGCCTTGCAATAGGTTTAAGAACAATTCCATCTTGAGCATATTCTGATGCATGACGATACTCATCAAATTCATTGTAAATCTTCACTAAGTCATAAACAGTATCTATAGAAACATTGTACTTATAGAAATTAGGAAATAGATATGAATAGTTATGACCAGCATTCAACAATGAGTCTTTTAAGAATGTCCAATCATGATCTATCCAAGAAACATTATTCACAATCTGTTTTTCTACTCTGAAGTCATATATGATAGGACATAAGTCAGTATATTCATCCAAGTATTCTTCTTTTCTGTTGAGCATACCAGCGACAAATGCACGAGGATTAGCAAACTCATCAGCATACTTCTCTATGAAGACTGTCTTGCTAACAAGGACTTCACCTCTCAAGCATACTTTCTTCACATCATCATCTAATGAATCTACTACATCATGAATGAAGTGCTCATCTAATGACAAAGACAACTGATTCTTGATGTCTTTTCCGTATTCACCATCACCTCGTCCAGAATATGTGACATTACCTGTCTTACAATCAATATACAATTCAAATGAGCAACCATCATACTTTGGAGTTACAATGCATTTAACTGGACCAAAATGCTCTACATAAGACTTCACTTCACCCAAGTAAGTTGACCAATCAATGCTTCCATCTTTAGCTTGGTGAATTTGTACTTTGCTTAAGCTACCCATAATGAATGGATGCTTGATAGTGTAGTTCTCAGAATGCTTAGATCCAATGTATGACTTATTCTCATATCCAATAGACTTCTCTAATGAGTCATATTCAGAATCAGAAAGAAGCTCAGTTCCAGTATTGTAATAAGCATCTTTAGCTTCATCTAACAACTGCTTCTTTTCTCCTAAGCTAAGACTACCTTTGTCATTCAAATATTTTTCTACTAGTTTCATTTCAATTGAAGTATTTTAAGTATTTTGGCAAAATTTTCTTTCCTTGATCTTTAATGTATTCCATCAATGGATTGTCATCACCCATAGGAGCTTCTTCATTGTAGTCATGGATGATTACATGCAAATTATCAATGAATTCACCTGGTCTAGATGGTTTGTCAAACAACCAATCTTCAAATCCATCTCTTATCTTTCTATATCCATTCCATGAACATTTGTTTCTATTTCTTTTATCTATTCCTTTTGATTTGTCTTGTTGACATATCAAATTAATCTCATCATAACAAAGCAAGTCAACTAAGCTTATTTCAAAATTGAACTTCTTATATGGGTATGAATCTTTAGATAGATATATATGTACATGAGGATATGGTCTATCTTTTGTAGCAGGTCCATGTAAAGCAACTCTATAATATTCTTTGTCCCATTTGATTGCTTTGACTACTGTAGACATTTCTACAATAGGCATATCAGGATCTATGATACCTAGCTTTTCTTGTATGTATTCTATCAATGATCTCATAGTTTCAACTTAACAAATTTGTTTTCTTTCGCATCAGTAAAGTAATGAGTGTAAGCAATGTCATAGTCTGTGTTATCAGATATCCATTTATCAATTACTTTTAAGTCACTTACAAAGTTTGATAGATCAGATTTAGCAAAGAAGTTGAAATGCCATGACTTCAACCAGAACTTTGATCTCTCTGATGGTTCCATTCCATTCTCATGATAAAGACTTCCACCAGTCAATGGCGCTATCAATACATTGTTGTTTGGCAATGGAAACACTACATAAGCATTAGTGTCTCTCAAGAAGTAAGCTCTCCAATTCTTCATATTCTTTCCTTTCACTAATATGTTGTAATAGTTGTTAGTAAGAGAAAGATTGCTTACATTGTTCTCATCATTCTTTTCTATGTAATCAAGGTCTGATTGTATAGTCTTCTTCATGTCTTTCATGTACTTATGCATGATTCTATCTTCTTTAGAAGAGAACACCCAATCTATGATGCTAGAGCAAAAGAAATTCCAAAAATTAGTAACTGTCATATGTCAAAAACTTTTAATAATTAATACATCAGGATAATTAACTTAATGAACTCTTCCTCAATATGATTTGTGACATCATTCAAGAAATCTAATTCATCTCCAGTAAGATGAAATATATTGTTGTTCATTACTTCATCAGGAAGTGGAATGTCAACTCTAGTAAAGATGATTGACCACCCATTAGGAGTAAGAAGCTCTGTCTTGAGAGTGAATTTTGTTGAATAGTTTCTGTCATATTCAATATAGATTCTAAACTTGTTGTTATGATAAGAAAGAATTCTAGAAGAACACATTTTATCGTTGAAAGTTCTATTGAATGCTAACTTGGTTGGGAGAACTGACACATTGTCAAGTTTCATCTCAAAACGCGGAAGCTTGTTGTTAGCAACTGTAAGTGTATCAAACTTTGATGTAAAAGAAGAATTTGTTGTCATAATCATTATCATTATTATTTTAACTTTAGTTCTTGAACAGAACTGAAAGCGATGTTCATTAATTTTACATGATTAATATAGATAATTGTTTGAAAATTTCAATATTTCTAATCTATTTTTAACTAAATCTTTAAATAATTTACAATATAGATGAAAAGTTTAGTAGAGTATATTGCAGAGTCAACTGCTATCAAGAATTATGGTGTTCTTCTAGATCATATTGAGTTTTCTAAGATTCCTAGCAAAGAGAAGTTAGTAGCCTTGATAAAGGAAGGAATCACTCAAGCTAACTCAAGATACAAAGTTCTTCGTATTGAGGCTATAGAGCAACTCAACAAGAAGACACAAGAATGGAATGATGCTAATCTAAAGAAAGCATTAGCTGCACAGGAAAAGAAAGTGATTGCTTACATGCAGACTAAGCCTGGTATTATGAAACGTTCTGAAGAGAAGAGACAAAAGTACATTGATGACAAACTAGAGAAGTTCAAGTCAGAGTACAAAGGTGTGTCATTAGCAGCAGTAGAGTATGATGAGAACAATCTTAGATTTGCTTGGCATCATGACATTCATAGTGAACAATCATATACTCAACTAGACTATGATATAGATACTGTAGCTAACAAAGTTGCTGAAGAAGTTGATGACAAGAGAAAAGATACTACTTGGTCACATCTTGTGGGAATTGACATATCAGTAGACAACAATGAGCTCACTAACAAATGGTCACCAAAGTTCCACATCATACCTATGTTTGACAAAGAGACAGAGAAGACATTGTCTAAAGAAGTACAGAAGTTTCAAGACTTCATGACTAAGCAATACAACTCAAGCAACTACATGGGTGACTAAACATTTTATACTTTAACATATTAATGGACAGACTTATGAATTTAGGTCTGTCCATTTTCTAACTTCAGTTGAAACTAAAGCATGAAAGTTTCTATATTTCTTATATGATAAATGAATACATAAAGAAACTAAGGAACTTGGACAACAAGTTTGTTGACAAGTCATTGCATTACATTACTATATCAACAGTAAATGGTTTGATAGTGAATCCATTTGATAGTGAAAGTATTGCTAAGAAATGTGAAGATAAAGGCAAAGCTACAACTTGCAAGTGGACTGGATTGACAGCTTCTGATATAATGAAGATGTGGGAGGACAAAGCTAGTATCAGCAGAGAATATGGTAAGAAAGTAGATGCATATGCTGAGACTATTCTTGAAGGCAATGAAGATGACAAGGAAATGTACATGCTTGACAATGATGTTGAGAATGATGAACGATTGAAGAATCATGTTCTAGCTTTTGACCAATTCTATGATCGTATCATGAAGTCAGGTGATGTTGTATATGTAGGTAGGGAAATAGAAGTATGGAACAGGATTAAGAATGTCAATGAAGATTTTTATGTCAAAGGAAGACTAGATGCATTGTTCTACAATAAGAGAACAGATACTTGGATAGTAATAGATTGGAAGTCTAATGAAGGAATTGCTACTCAAGGTACAAAATGGACAGATCACATGCTTGGTCCTGCTAAAGACTTGCTTCAACTAGATTGGAACACTTATACATTGCAAGTATACAACTACAAAGAAGCATTGTTGCAGAACTATCTACCTGAAGGTACAGAAGCTTCTCATGTTCAATGTATGATAGTAAACTTACCAAAAGAAGCTTATGACAATGATGATGCAGTTCTAGGAAAAGGACAGCAATACAAAGCCTACATGGGTGCTTTTCCTTATGATGAGAATAAAATAAACAAGATATTTGAGTTTGCTTATAGGAAAGATCAATTGAATAGAAAGAAGAAGTCAGAAGAAAATGAACATGGTGGTAAGTTGACAGAAAAGCAAATGAAGCAAATACAAGAATTCAATCTATTTTAGGGTGACAAATGAGAAGTTTAGAAGAATATATCAAAGAACAAGAAAAAGAATTTTGGAGAACATATCCATCTTTATATTTGCATTGTGAACCACCATATTGGGATTTAGAAAGAAGAAATGAATGGATAGATTGGTTTTTTGAAGGAATAGAATGCCCAATTAATGTGATAGAAGCAGCAAAAGATTATGAGAATGATCCTATCTTAGAGATGTTGAATACTCATTCTATAAGCAAACTGATAGAAAACATAAAGAAGTTATATAATGATATAGATATACAAAGAGTAAATGGAACAGATGATACAAAACCAAACATAAATGAAGAACCAAAAGATGGTTTTTGGATATCAAACAAAGAAAAGAACAAATTAGAAAACATATTAAAGGATGGCAAATTCATAAATTTAATTGAATTTTATAATTATTATTTTACACAATTTAATTATGATAGAGATAATGACATATGGTTGGCATTATTTGAACCAAGATATTCTAAGAAAATAATAGATTACAAAGAAAGAAACAATGGAGTAGCATATCATATAACAACTAGAAAAATATATGAATCCAATATAAAAAAGAATGGATTGAAAGTAAAAGATTCTAATTCAAATAAAAGAAAAGGGTATAGATATTACCCAAAAAGAATATATATGATATTGCCAAATGTAAGTTCTTCTAAAGAAAGAGATGAAATAATATATAATGTAATAAAGACATTAAAGAAAGAAAATGACTATGTTATATTGCAGATATCTTTATGGGACTTAGAAAATTTCACATTTTATGAAGATGTTACAATGAACACTAATAAAGAACATTACATATATACTTATCAGAATATACTAGCTAAATATATTAAAGACATCACTTACAAATTCAATAATTAATAACAATTATGAACATTATAGAGAATCAATCAGCAAAGCTAATTAGTGTAGGAGAAACAACATTATCAGAGGGAAAGAAAATCGCAGAGATTGCAGGTAGAACTTGTTATCATTCATTAGATAAGATAACAGAAGGATCTGCAGAGAAGTTTGTAGATAGAATGATCTCAAATGAACACTATGCTACAATCGAACACATTACAATTTATTTGAAGATTCCAGTATCAGATGTATCTGCTATGGCATTCTTTGGACATAACAAATATAGTAAGACAATCAATGATGGAAACTTTGTATATGTGACTACTAATTATAGGCTAATTATAGAGAATGGTGTAGAAGAGTATATGAAATACCAATGTGCTTATGAGAAAGGTAATCATGTGATGAGATTGACAGTACAAGTGACAACTAACTTACAAGTGCTAGGTGAGTTCACTAGACATCGTGTATTTTCTTATGCTGTGGAATCAACTCGTTACTGTGCTTATTCTAAAGACAAGTTTGATAACAATGTGAACTTCATTCGCCCGAATTTTGGTATCTACATCAAAGAACCTAAGTTGATGGATGAATGGGAGAAGGACATGGGTCGTGCAGAATATGCTTACTTGAAATTGTCTAAGATGGGTGCTAATGCTCAAGAATGTGCACAAGTTCTTCCTAAAGCAACTAAGTGTGACATGGTAATATCAGGTTGTACAGATGATTGGAAGCATTTCTTTGACTTACGACTCAGAGGCACCACCGGAAAGCCACATCCTCAAATGTTGGAGTTAGCAGAACTTATCCATGAAGAGTTTGAGAACATTGGATTGAATTTATGATTCAATTTTTAACTAAACAATATATTGATTAAAAATAAAAAGTTTAGTAGAATATATAATAGAAGCTAAGGCATCTAAGATGGGTAGAAAGAAATTTATCGACAAAGTAGATGAGACATTTGACATTAGTAAGATGACATCTGAAGAATCTAATGACATCATTGAAAAGATCAAGTCATTGATAGACAAGAAAAAGATTGACAAGATATTCAAAGACTATTACAAGAAGAGAGAAGGCAATACCGGTTATGCATACAAATATGATGACTTTGATCATAGTCAAATAAAGTATGATGACATAAAATGATACCATTGAAAGATTATATATCTAAGCAAGAATCCAAGTTTGAATTATATGATTGGTCTAGACAAATAATTGAATTCTTTGATGAAGAAGAAATGAATGCTATTGATTGTCTAGAAAAATATCCATTCAAACTTGGATATGATTATATATATGAAACATTAAAGTCACATGATGTAGAAAAACTAAAAAGAAAGATAGAAGAAGAATTTCATGATGATATAGTAGACATATACATAGAAAACCAAGAAGGAAAATATGGTATGTTATTAGTGAAATTCAATAATTCTCATTTAGGTGGATTTACATCAGAAAAATTTAAGAAATTCATTAGATTAGTAAATTTCTTCGGGTATAATAAAAACTTATCTAATGACAATTATTGGATCTTAAATCCTGATACTCCAGAGAAATGCAATGAAGAATGTAAGAAACTATTCAATTATAGATTCTTTCATGTTGCTCCTAAATGTTATGAAGAATCTATATTGAGAAATGGACTAAGAATAAAAGAAAAATCAAAAGAAGGATATAGAAAATATCCAAGAAGAATACAATTGAAAGGAAGCAAACCAAAAGATAAAAGTGAATTAATAAAGTTTGCTAAGCAACTTAAAGAAAATAGAAAGGATGATCCTAAATGGAAAGATGCTGTAATTTTCATGGTAGACTTACGAGATAGTAGATTTGACATATATAGGGATCATGCTTATCCAAAAGAAGAACATTGTTATTTCATCTATAATAATGTACATCCTTCTGATATTAGAAAATTATATGAGATTTGAAAAATGAACAACATAAAAGGTTTAGTATTTTGTGGTTATCCATGCGTAGGAAAGACTAGCATAGGAGGAACAAGTATTCAGATGCCTGATGGGAGATGGACTCCTGTAGTAGACATGGAAACCAGTTTGATGAGAACAGAAGATTATGAAAGACCTGAGAACTGGGTACAGATATATGTGAACTATGTAGAGACATTAATAGATCAAGGTATCAATGTGTTCGCTAGCACCCATGGTGCAGTAAGAGAAGAATTAAAGAAGAGAGGCATTGAATATGTCAACGTCATGCCTAGTTTGAACATCAAAGACTATTGGTTATGTAAGTTGAGAGACAGATGGAAGAAAGATCCTAGTCAGAAGAACTTGTTAGCTTATGAAAGAGCTATGGACCATTACGATGTTGATATCAAAGGGTTGCAAGAAGATAGATATGTTGAAATAAATGTTGAAAGACCCTATGACTTGAATGAAGTGATATGCAATTACATAAGATATAATAGAAAAATCTGGACTTTCAATTGAAAGACCAGATTTTAAGATTATATTATAATGAAACCCCATATTCATCTACCCATTTACTAACATTACTCCAAACATCAAATCTATATTTTTCCCATATAGCCGCTTCAGTACTAGAGCTTCCACCACTTTTCAATCTACCAGTTATTATATATGAATTTCCTGGTTGATCCCTTAATATTCTTCCACTTTCATTTCTAGATTCCCAATTAAAATATACAGAAGAATATTTTTGGGCTTTAAACATTAATTTATCTGGATTTTTAACTTTTCCTTTTAGCGATATTGCAGAATATAATCCTAATGCAGTGTTGTTTCTCCAGTTTCCAGATCCTCCACATATTAAACCTTGGAGTATCATATCTGGGACATCAGAGTAATTAGTAATTCCAACAAAATTCATCCAATATTTTTGTTTTTTACTTACCCAATACTGTGGTGGCATTGTCGTTGTTGGTTCCCTAGAGTCATGGGTTCCATCGTTTCTATCTAAAGCAATGTATGTATTATTTTGTGGAAATGCTTTTGCCCATGTCGGATATAAATTACCATTTTGATTATTTGAAATATATGAATAATAAGGTTCAATATATCGTTGGAAATCACTAGTAGCATCCCCATAATATGAAATAAAAGGTTTAGGTGAATGATTTGTAGTGGCAAGTAAAGAATTAGCAACATTACTATATGCAACATATTTATAACGATAATATGTATATAAATCTCTAGTAACTTGCTTGTCTTGACTATACTCATATAATGATGTCGATAATTTAACACCCATATACCATTTATTAAATTTTTCCTTTTCACCCTTATCTTCTGAATACCTTACACATCCTAATGGAGTATCAATATCATTAAACATACATCTTTTTGCATCATCTGTACCACTTGTCCACCAATTATCATAATTACCACCAGTATTAAATGATCTACCAGAACAAGCCATCTTATAAACTTCATTTGTTTTTTCTGGATCACGCCAAATATAATTATCTACATAAGCTGTCTTACCTGAATGTATAGGTGCAACATAAATATATGATGGAACAACATATAAATAAGCTGTAGTATCTTTTGCTACATTGATTGTAATATTATCATTATCATTTGGAAAGTATAATGTATTATTTATTGATAAACATATATGGGTTGTTAATGATGATTTATTATAGTAAGAGAGATTTGCATTTTTAGATAAACCATAGTTTAATACATAATAATTATCTTCATTAAATTCATATCTATATAAATTTGGATAAAATGTAATATCATCAGTTGGATTATTTACATAATATTCAAAATAAGTATAATCATTTACATCAACCTTTTTAATATCATCATTATATTTTAATTCAATTTTACTAAAAAGATTTGACCCTACAGAATTTGGGGTTAATAAATTAACAAATACAGTAAGTTTAGGGATTTTATCAAAATTAAAGTAAACGGGATTGCTAGGACTTGATGGATAATAACATACAAATATCAATGGCATATTGTCATCCTTTGCTCCTTTAGATGAATATGTATAATGTAATGGGTCATCAAATATATATTGTTCATACAAAAATGTACCATCTGGTGCCCCAGTATATGGTATATCATTTATTTTTAAAGATGGTAATTCATAACTTCCTTTTACCAATTCTATTGAAACAGCAGACTCGTATCTCTTAACATTCCCACTCTGAGTGTAGCAAATTCCTGTTGGCATAAAATTTCTTATTTCTATAATTTTATATCGATAAGAAACTTCATGAATCAATCAAAAATTTCACACCAACTATCATCTCATCTAGTGATGATTTGATAACTAAATATTGTTAAGTAAACTTGGCAATATTTCAATAAGAATTCAGAAGTATTTAATGATGATTACAAAGTCTTAATAAAAATAAAAGAAGCGTCAGAGACACGATTAATTGATTTGTAGCTATTTCATTATTCACTCTGACGCTTTATTTAAATAAGAAATAATGAATTAGTCATGAATTTCTTCGACGTATCAAATCATCACTAGATGAGATGATAGTTGTGAACAGAATTTGGAGTATCATGATGTCATTCATCATCTTATATATAATAATAGAAAATCATAAGATAACATTTCATGGTTTCATACATTTTAATTACACTCAGAGTGGGAATGTTAAGAGATATGAAGGACCGGGCTTATATCTATTATCATACAAAGTTTCTAAAGATAACTATAATACTAAAAATGGTACTGGTGTGGTTATCAATGGAAATGTTCCAATTATAGATTATAACCTTATTACATCAATTGATCCTGGTACAATAGGGCAATGTGAATATTCATTTGAAGATCCAAAATATCCTAATAATAGAAATTTGGGTAACAGTTATTTATATCTTTCTAGCAAAAGTAAAGTACCAGATTCATCTTCTCCTATTATTTTGTGTACACAATATTCTTGTTTTTTAGACAATACTTATCAAAATGTTGAAAGTAATCTTTTATACTTCAATTATAAAGTACATTATGAATTTGAATCACCTAAACCTTCAACCTTATACTTAAAAATTACATGTTCTAATGAGATAATTATAAATAATACAATATGTAGATCATCAAATTATATAACTATATTTGAAGATTCATATGGAAGTGATATTACCAATACTGTTACTATTGGTGTAAATAATAATCATTCAGATGGTAGTTTTGATATTATTATTAAAGATAATTTAGGTAGTGTTTACAATAATATTATTGATTATGGGATAATATATCGTGGTAAAAAATATAGTATAAAAGATAAAGATTACACCTATAATGCAATGGATATTAGTAAATATAATTATAGTAGACATATTGTTGGACAAATTTATACTACTAGTGGATTAGATTATACTTTTAATACAAATGACTGGGATAGTAATGTTATAATATCACCAGGTTTAAAAATAAATGGTGAGTATATTCCCGAAGGTGAGATAATTGAATTTTATTGTATTTTAAGTTATGATTCTTATAATTATACAATTTATGTAGATATGAATTATGTATGAATTATGTGCATAAATAATTTATGAAATGCAGAACTTAAGTTCTGCATTTCTTCTATCTCTTGAATCTCAATAATCCAAGACACTGGTTCAAAGCAGCAAAGCTACCTGTCAACTTCATCATTCTACCTTTCCAAGTGAAGACAATGCCTTCTGTTGCATTGATTTCATTTTCATCACCTAACTTCTGCAGCATCATAACAAACTTAGCTTTAGTGTCCATGTCATCAATATTCTCAACTTCTTTCTTGACATTATCTAAGTCATTTCTAAGCTCATCAGTCACCTTCTTGTTTCTTGGATCCCCATTGACTAATCCATTTATCAATGATATAGCATAGTTGCCGCACTTGACAAACAACTTGTCTATAGGATCCATTACATCAGACACATATTTCTTACTATCTTTCTTGTCTATCTCTGTCAATTCATTAGCATGATCTGGATAGTTCTTCTTCAATACTCTCATGTTGATAGACTTATCCATCTTGAACCATCGATTGAAGAATGCTCCATCTTCATCAGTCATCCATTCTGGTGCTACTTTCTTGAATCTAATATGTTGCCATTTCTCTAATGAATCATCTTCTGACAAACCTTCTTGCTTCCAAAGACTATCTAATCCTTTGCATATCTCATCAGCATATTTCTTAGACAAGTCATTCACCTTCATGATAACCTTAGGTGTCAACTTAGCTTTGTCATCCTTGTCAAATACCTTCTGTATCTTGTCTAATCCATTTCTAGTGACAGAATCTTTCTTCCATTCATTACCATCTTTCTTATATATCCAAAGATTATGAATGTCAACACTATCCTCACCATATACCATGATATTAGTCTTGCCAGCTGTGATGCATTCACAATTGACATAGATTCTGGTATATTCATTAGGGTTGAAGAATTCCTTTCCTATCTTCTTGAACACTCTCTCAAGTATCTGTCCGGCCTGAACAAATGTATGTGCTACACTAGGATTGTCTTTCCATTTCTCTTGCATGTCAGATATAGACATACCACCTTTCTCTGAGTTCAAGTTTCCTTTATTTCTAATGAACACTACTTCACCTTGGTTGTTCATTGTTGCTTGAATGTTGGTACCATCAAGCTTCTCGGTGAACTCTACAGGGTCTGAATAACCAAACACTGAAAGAACTAAGTCTTTCAGTTCTTTCAATGTAAGCTCCGGAAAGTCTTGTGGTTTAGACATGTGTCCACTGGCACCACCTTCAAAGATATGTACATATTGAGTTAAATTTAACATATTTTAATGTTTCTTTATTGATATACTTATTGACTTCAAGTTTGGGTTGTTGATGCTTGATTCTTCTCCTAATGCATAAACTACATTTTCTCCAGACATAGGAACAATCTCTATAGATAGATTCTTATTAGATTTGCTCTTCATATAGACTTGCCAACCACCAAAACTGTTCTTAGCACAATCATTCAATTGCTCTCCATAATTTTTGTTTAAGAAGTTCACAGCATACTTTTGAAATGGTTGTACCAAACAACCTATTTTTATTCCTTTGTTAGGCCCGTTCCATTCCTTGTCTATCACTTCAGGGGTCATAGATCCTTTCTTGTTTGTCTTACCAAAATCACATAATTTATTTATCTTAGTCAAGAACTCTACTAACTTACCCGATTTTTGTACACTATCTATTGAATCTTCATCAAGAACCATCTTTTTTTCGTCTATCTTCACTCCATAGTCATTCAATGTCTCCAATATGTTCTTGGCGGTCTTGTCATTCAAATCATTAGCTAACACATACATCAATGCAAACTTAGTTCCAGACACATTGATTTTTTGATTCTTATAGTTGCGAGTGAATATCGGAAATATCTTGTTCAACAAAAAGTCATCAACAAAATCTAAATGACCATCATTTGCTTTTGCAAGCTCTATCATAGAAGAAGCCATTGTGACAGATGATGGTTTAGCACCAGTTCCTGCCTTAGCAGATATATCAACTTGTCTAGCGGTGTCTTTATAATCTATAGCGTAATCATACATAGCATTGTTAGATTCTCCTGGGAAGAATACATTATGCTTACCTTCTAGTTTAGACAATATGAAGCATGCACCCACAACTTCACCAAAATCATTAAGTACATTCTTAAATGATTTTTCATCAATTTGCCCAAAGTCAAGATTAGACAAGTCACGTGACAATGTTTTCTTTTCTGCCAACTCTACAAATGTCTTGTACTTCTGTCCTGATACTTCTTTTGTTATCTGTTTTATCATATTGATAGCAAATACCCTTACAGATTCATTGTCTTTCAATTTGTCTGATTCTGATATTGTTTTGATGATAGCATCTATAGAATCAAATGTCTTGTTTCCAAGTCCAAGACTTACTGGTGTAAGTTCCTTTTTTCTCACTTTGCCACCAATACACACAATATAAGCACTCTCACCTTTCTTAAGTTCTATGTCTGATTCTGTACTAATATCTTCTTTTGCAGTTATCTTATAAGCAGGATAAGTACCAGATGCTTGTGGAAAATGACCAAAATCTGTCTCCACATCATCCATATTAATGCCAAGACCTTGAGTAATCAATTTCTTACAATTTTCTTGCATTTGATCATCGTCTTCCCCAAACCAACCTCTCATTATCTCTGTATGAGTTCTACCTTTCACAGTTGATCTATTGGGAGTTACTTTACTGGTACCTTCTGATCCTATCACATCACCATATATCTTTAGTATCTTAGCTTTAGTAAGAAGAAGACTTTCATCTATTTTTTTAACATAATCGTTAAGTTTAATCATTATTAATCAATATCAAATAAATTGTTGTTATCAATATAATCTTCAAGAGAACAATGACTCTCATTCACTTTAGACAATGCTTCTTTGAATTCATCAAACAACTTCTCTGCACCACCCGGCATCATCTTGACAAACTCTGCTTTGTCATCACTCTTTATAGCTTCACGAACCTTAGTAGCGGATATTCCATCAACAGCAGAACTTGTATCATCTCTCTTGACTACAAACACTTTGAAATCATCAGGAAAATCTGTAATGTACTTAGGATTAGATGCCATTGCTTTATACATCTTCTCTCTATCTGTGCCACAACCCCATAGATGTGCAGAATACTCTTTCTTCTTGAGTTCTTCTCCTATCTTGTCTATGGCAGCATTCTTCACCCAGATGATATCCTGATAAAAGTCTTTTCCTTTCCAACAAGTATTGATTTCTTTCTCTATCAACTTATCATCAAAAGGATGCTTTACATCAAACTTGGTGTTATGAATAAGGCACAGTACAACTGGATATCCATTCTCTTTATAAAGAGCTTCCAAGAGTGACTGGTGACCAAGCGTAGGCGGTTGAAGCCTTCCTACTATTATGTCTACGTCTTTCATCTAATTAGTTCTTATCATAGATTTCAAATGGAATTCTTACAAACTTAGCTTCCTTTCCATTTGCTTTGAATGCTGCTTTCCACATAGCAGTCATGTACTTGATGCAAGACTCTTCTGGTTTGTCTCTACCTTGCCATTCTGCTATGATAGACCAGATTCCTTTACAAATATCTTCTACATCATTGATATTAGTGCATTTAACCAAGTATGATCTTCTAGCTGTTGCGCCATGTCCAAGATGCTCTCCACCTTCTACTTCATAAGCATCAAGATACTTGGTAATCAATGACAATATACTATTCTTATCAGTATTATGCTTTGGATCAGATGCTACTTCATTTACTAAACTACTTAATGATCTCATTATTCAATTATTTAATTTTTAATTTTTAATATGATTAAAAATACTATTAGTAGTTAGTATTCTAATAGTCTAATTCTTTCATAGAAAAGAAAGCTTTGATTCCACAGAACACCAAATAAATCAATATTCCTATGTATAAGAATCCTTGCCATAAGAATGACAACAATAAGAATGGAATCAATACAATACAGAAAAATGGCCAAAACTTAACCATCCAATCAAACATTCTAGCTAACCAAAATGTAAAGACAATTAAAGAAAATACACAAGCAACACATATATTATCTATATCTTTACTTAATTTCGTTAGTTTTTTCATCCAATTCTTCATTTTTCTCTTTATTGTTTTTGTTCTTTTCTTTTCTGTATTCATCTAATACATAACATAAGTATATTAAATCCATAGTAAAAAACATAATGCATAAGAATGCATTGAATATTCCAACTAATATTGTTGATAGTACTATGGAAAATCCTACTGTCCATGGTCCAAATGTTATTTTCATTTCTTTCATCCTATTTCACCTTTCACATATTCTTCTACATCTTCTTTAGTTCCTAACAATATTTTGATAATTTCATTTATATGTTCAGCAAACTCAAATGACATATTATTTACATATTTTGATAATCCTTCTTCATTAAATTTCTTACGTATTATATTTGATATGCTAATATTGTCATCTAACTCCATAGTGTCAATCATCAAATTCTTTAATGCTTTATCTTTTCTTCCACTTTTCAATGAAGTATTCACTATAGATTTCATATGCCCAATCAATTCAGAAGCCCAATGATTTCTAAGTCTTTTTGATATTGGATTGGATACATTCATATCACACCACTTTACAAGACACCAATTTTCAATTATTTGATTGATTATTCCTTCTGACTTAGATCTAAATTCTCCTAACTTGATTGCCATTTCAGTTATGGGGAATTCTTTAATATATTCACTTAAACTTTTCATTAATCTTATTGAACATATATTTCTTAGAAACATTCTTATATTTCTTTTTATTCATCATATTCAATGCTTCTTCTTTTGTGCAACTATATTTATCTAAGTCTTTGTCAAACCATAATATAGGTATTATATAATTACAATATATCAAGCTATTGTACCACCAATCCACTATATAGTAAAGAATTGTCTCTTTAATTCTTTTCAACTTCAATATTATTTTCATTTCTCTTTGTCTTCAGTTTGTTTAGTTCTTCACCATAGTCAAAGATATTCAACATGTTGTTTATCTGCTTCTTTACTTTCTCAGGTTCTACAATCTCTATAGAATCAACTTTGTCCCATTTGTATGATGAATATTCAGAACGTTCCCATAATTGCAATGAGTTACCTATCTTTGTGCTATTGCTATATACAACAGATATAGTCTTACCATAGAAACGTGGACCTAAGTAAAGTCTCTCTACTCTATCAACAACCATGTATTCATAAGTATGATATACAGCACCCAACAAGTCTTTGATGACAATGATCTTGCCAATGAATCTTTCTACATCATACTTCTGTATTTCTAGACTATCAATCTGTTTCTGGATTTCTTGCTGCTTGTCAGCATAGTCATTGCGTATCTTTCGAAGCTCATCTTGTTTCGAAGACAACTTTTCAAACTCTTCTTTTGATAACATATCTATTTAATTCTTTTGTAATTTTCGTATTCTATAGAGAACAAATATGGGTGTGTGAACACTTTCTTCAACCCATCAGGTATTTTATCCAAGACATCTTTTCCACCAAACCATATACCAGGAATAGGACATTCATAAGTCTTGATTTTCTCTGAATTATCATCTTTTAATGTAATCTTAGGATGTCCATTAGTAAAAGTATAGCTTACAATGTCAGTTACATTAGTATAAACCATTACTGACTCATCATAATAAGTATCATACAAAAAGAATACTGCTAAGTTTGGCAATTCATCTTCATCCTTCTTGGACAAAGGAACTGATTTCTTTTCATCAGCTAACTTATTGAATGATATCATAGTGACAATAGAACCATCATATTTCTCTGATATCTTGTTCTCAAAATTAATTACATCACTTTCTGTCATGTCACCTTCTACATTATAAATGATAGAATCTTGCCATTCTTTGACAGAACATCTTACATTGTATCTTACTAAGTACTTGCTCATGTTAATTATTATCATTAAATTTTTACAATTATAAAATAGAAATTATCATTAAAATTTCAAAATATTTTAAATTATTTTGATAATCACCAAGAATTTATATTGAACGTCGGCCAAAAATATCACACTTCAGTGTGGCATATGTAGACCTACAATTTACTTGTATTTTTAATACAGTTTCTTATCATTGATTCCTTGATTTTCAATATGAAGAATCAATGTTTTCTCTGACATATCACCTATGCTAGAACAAAAATGCAATTATTATATAACATATTAGTTCAGTGCTTTGATAGTCCTAAGTATCAAATAGTAGGTGTGGGATGCACCGATTTTAAGCGACTAAGAAAAGACACAAGACAGAAAATTACCTTGGTCCTTTCAAAGGTTGAAGATACCACTCTTAGCTTCAGCTGAGCAGAATCATGATGCTCTAAAGTGGTGTTAGTTCACAATTCAATATCAGTTCACTAATAATACCTAGAAGTCCCAGGATGGCGCCTGGGTCACGAGATGGGCGGATAAATGAAATAATGAATAATTTTATTATTGTTTTAAAAAACAAAAGTCTCTAGAATTGATTTTCTAGAGACTTTTCAAATTTAATTAATGTATGTTGACATTTTGTCACTATGAACATTTGACATGATTTTGCAAAACATTCCTTGTGTAACATAGAACTCATCTTGCTTGTATGTTGATTTCCATACTTCTACATGAATTCTAAGTGATGCATGATTGTTGTAACCATGATTGCAAGGTTTCATGTCAACAGAACATTTCAGTACACTTCCAGGAAACATCTTATGCTTAACCATGAATGGTGTAATGTTTGAATTTTCTGAAATGACAGTACCAAACTCAAACTTATATGTGTTAGTCCAATTCTTCTTCATAGTTATTTGAATTCTCTAAATTTCTTAATGTAATCTTCAGAAGGGGCAATGGTTTCTGGTTCATCAGTTACCTTTGAATTTGCTAACTCATCAACTTTGTTCTGCCGTTCAATAGTAGTCATCTCATTAGTATAATCAGACATCAAGTCAGAAAGGTCAATGTCAAATTTGATAGTGCCACCACATTGTGTTGATACGTAGTTTGCAATCAATGTCAAGACTTCAGCTCTCTTCATCTCAATCTTGTTTCCAAACTTAGCTACAGCTGTATTGATAGCAATAATCTGATTATGTAGATTGTTCAATGACTTCTGCGATGTAGCAATAGATTTGTCAAGTGTATCAATCTGCATCATCATGTTTCCACCAACATTCTCATCCACATAATTTGATTCTTTCATCTTTCTAACTTGCTCAATGATGTTTGATTTAGCATTCTTAAGCTTAGTCAAGTTGTTGATGATGTTTGTCTCAGTTGTAGTGATGTTAGCAATCACATTCTTTACTTCATTGATCTTGCTATCTTTGTAATCATCTAATGCTTCTAACATTTCTTCTTGAATGTCTTCTGGTGTACGAAGCTTCTTGTTCAATTCATTGATCCACTTGTCAAACTTACGTTGCAATGTAGATGCTAGCTTCTCTGTTGATGACTTCTGACTACTTCTCTTGTTTCTACCAGTAAGCCAAGCAATACCTAGCAATACTACGATACCTACTAATACAAAAAATACTGTACTTGAAATAATGTTTACCATGTTTTGTTGTTGATTATGTTGTTTAAAATGTTTTCTAATTCTTTCTCATTGTCAATATGCTTAGCTTTCTTAAACTCTCTATCTTCTGCTAAGTCATCATTCATTATAGTATTGTATGACTTCCATGATATGAATGGAACACACTTATAACTCTTTGATATAGTACCTTTCACTTTGTATGTTGAACATGCATCAGTACCAAACCATCTTATAAAAAGAAGAACTATATAAGTTGCAAAATATCCTATACTAGAAAGCTTGATTCCATACCAGAACTTAGTATTTTCGGTCATATCTTTCACACATTCAACATTAGATGCAGACAATGTTCCAGCAAAGAATACACCTAAGAACATCCATATCAATGTAAAAACTATCAACACTGATGGATCTATTACTATTCTAGATGGATATGCATTTTTCTTAGATACATAAACATTGCCTGTGATAGCAAGCAAATTTGTCAATATATAATCAAATACTCTATTTTTCATTTTTCAATTTGTTTGTCACATAGTCTTTATCCATAGAAAGTTCTTTTGTATCAGAACCTGGCAAGTCACACATATCATCTAACAATACTTTCTCAACAATAGAACGAAGACCACGAGCACCTACTTTTGTCTTTATAGCTTCATCTACTATGACATCTAATGCATTTTCATCTATTGTCATTTCAATTCCATTCATCTTGAACAACTTCTTGTATTGCTTAATCAATGCATTCTTTGGTTCTGTCAATATCTTCTTCAATGCATCTTTACCAAGTTCTGTAGTATATGTGATTACAGGAAGACGTCCAATCAACTCTGGTATCAATCCAAAGTCCTTCAAGTCTAAAGAACAAGCCCTCTTCATCAATTCATTATCTTTCAATTCAACAGAATTAGATTGATTATATCCGATGACTTTCTTATTGATACGAGATGCTATCTTCTTCTCAATACCTTCAAAAGCCCCAGAACCAATGAACAAGATGTTCTTAGTGTTGACTTTTATCTTTGGCTGATCAGGATGCTTTCTTCCTCCGTTAGGAGCTACTAGAACATCAGAACCTTCAATTATCTTAAGCAAAGCTTGTTGTACACCTTCACCAGACACATCTCTCGTAATGCTTGGATTAGCAGACTTACGACCAATCTTGTCAATTTCATCAATGAAGATGATTCCTTTCTCCGCTTTGTCTACATCATAGTCACAATTCTGAAGCAATCGAGTTATCAATGTCTCAACATCATCACCTACATATCCAGCTTGTGTCAATGAAGTAGCATCACCTATAGCATAAGGTACATCAAGTATCTTAGCCATAGTCTGTACAAGCAATGTCTTTCCAGATCCAGATGGACCAATCAATAATATGTTGCTCTTGTCAATCTCTGTACCATCTTCTAATTCTAGTTGGCCTAGTCTCATGTAATGATTATATATAGCAGTAGCAAGAACTTTCTTTGCTTGATCTTGTCCAATCACATATTGATCTAAAAACTTAATGATTTCCTTAGGATATCTAATTCTATCTACTGATACAGAACTTTCTTTCTTATTGCATATATTAGAAGAATACTCTTTCAGTAAGTTAGTACAATCTTCGCAGATGTAAGCATCTATACCTTCAAAGTAATGTCCTTCTTCTACTAGTTTTCCACAGAAGCTACAGTAAACTATATCTTTGTCTTTTGTTATGTTCATTTGAATTAGTCATTAGTATGATAATTAGCATTCTCAATGTTATCACAGTAGAAGTCAACATTAGCAGGATATTGATAGACATCATCGGTACAAGTCATCCAATCATTGATGTTATCAATCAAGTTGTCAAGATTGTCATCATAATCAAAACACTCTTCATATTCAGATCCATCTTCATACTTGAGAGTCACATCAACTTTGTTGCCTTGAACAAGCTCAATAGTTGACTCATAGTCCATCTCTTCATCATCCTGGAATGTTGCAGTACCATTGAAGTTGATGTAACCGCCATTCTTAACAAGCTTATCAATTGCATTAATCAAATTCATCATAATCATTTCGATTTTTAAATATTAAACATTATATTCATTATTGTTTTGACATGTATAATATAGAAAACAAAGAAAAAATTTCAAACAAAGATTGGAAAATAATACAAAATTTACCATTGACAACATTGCAACCATTGATATTAGGAAAGAAAATAGAAATGGTTGCAGAATGTGGGCTGTTTCCTAACTTTCATGTCAAAGGATTAGTATATAAGATAGAACAGAAAACATCAAATGCTTGTCTCATTCATATAAAACAAAATAAGACAGGCATTCGTGTTGATGGTGGTATGAACAAACTACAGTACAGATGCTACTGAGTCTTTATCATGCTTCTGAATCATAGAATGAAGTGTATGCCAACCTAAGTTATTCAAGAATGGCTTTATAGTATATGGATCATGACTATTGTCTGTTGAATTCCAAATGTTGTCTTGATATGAAGCATACAATGCATCTTCTTCTTGAATGGATTGATTTCTTAGTTGCATGTATCGCAACATACCTTCCCAATAACAAATATCTTCCGATGTTACACCATCAGATGGTGCTAATATTGCAATATGAAATGTAATGAATCCAAGCAATGTTACTTCTACATAAGGATCATTCTCATGCTCCAGCATACCATATTTGTCTTTGTATGACATGCTTCTACTATAGATTTCTATTAACTTATATATAGGACCATCATGCCAGTTTCTATTTGCAAATCCTATTCTTATCTTAGGATGCACAAAATATTTCTTACATAGCTTCCATTCCTTCAATGGATCTTCTATACTTATCTTAATCAAATTCAAAAATTTCCAATCCTTCATAGTTTATCTTCTAGTCATTATTAATCATGTTCATCAATACTTCTTTCTTTTCTGGTGTCAATGAGTCAAGTATCTTTTCTGTAGCATCTTTCAATGTCATCTTCACAGTTGACAATGATACACCTTCATTCTCTGCTAATTCTGAAACTGACATACTATAAGGGAGTCCAACCCCGTAACGTTTCTTCATCATACGTCTTGCAGTTGGTGATAATATAGAAAGTATGTCATCTATTGCATCTTTCATATTAGACAACCTATCCTCATTGTCAAGCTTATTATCTTCTATCACAAACTCTTCATTTGCTATCTTACTAATGTTGTTGTCATTGTAACAATCATCGGTATAAGGATTGATACTATCTAATCTAATGATGTCAGCTAACTTAGTTCCTTTTCCAGCATTTGGAACTCTTATTACTTGACCCTGTCTTGATATGTTCACCAATATGCTAGCACGTATCCATTGAAATGCAACAGATGCAAATACAGCGGTTTTCACATTCTTGTCAACCCAAGTGTAAAATTCTTCAATACAATCAAATCCAGATTTAGGTAACTTAGACAAAGTTTCATCAAGAAGTTTGTCATAAGTGAATCCTTCTCTTATTATCTTTTCCGCCTTTTTAAATGGTATGAATGCATTGACATCACATTCTAGCTTTATCTTCTCTTTGATAGAATTTCTTAAGTTAGCTTTTGAGGTATCAAATCTATCAAAAGCTGCTATCAATCCTTCATTTCCTGCTTGTATCAAGTCATCAAATGGAACACCAAGACCTTGATATCGTTTAGCACAGTTAACCACTAGCTTTAGATTGTTCTTCAAAAATATCTCACGATTTTCTTCACAGAATACTAAGTCATCACATTCATTTTGAGGATGTTCAATGTATTGTTTCTTCACTTCATTGAAGTATCTATCTATGTTGTTGTCAAATGTCTTGTTAGTATACAACTTAACCAATGATGATCTTGCATTCTTCTTAGATGCTAGGTACAAAGTCTTAGGATCTGTTGAGTTGACAAACTTGGCAACCCTCAATGCTTCTTTCACATAAGCTTCAATAATGTCTTTTTCATGACAATCTCTTATAGAACGAATCTCATCTTTCATAATCTTCATCCATTCTAAAAAGAATACATCATCTTCTTGTCCTTCCCATTGACCATATTGAGGACATTCCTTCTTCAATGTCTTAACAAAATCAATGATACGCTTAGTATTTGCTTTGTTTATAGTTACTTTAATTCTTGGCACTTTCTATTTCAAATATATAATTATGTCATACATTTAAAATAGAAAAATACCAAGAATTATTTCAATTTAACAATAGTTAAATTTAGTTAATGTTTTCATAATACTCCTTTTCTTTCTTAGCATCATCATATTTCTCTTTCATCTTATCAGATATCTTGAAAATATCATTGACATTATGAATTCCATCTCTTTCCACCATGAACTCTACTGCAGATTCAGATTCAATCAATGGTACCCATGGATAAGGATACTTATGAGATGCTACAGATGAACCACAATACTTGTCTTTCAAAAGAATCATGTATACAGGTTTGTCATCTACAAATCTAGATATAGAAACACCATCATATATTCCAACACAAAATATATTTTCATTTTTAACATATTCATTATGAGGCATCGGTTTAAGAAGCCTTACTTCTATCAAGTCTCCTTTCTCTATGTTCTTTGGCTTTACAAAAAGAAGCTCAAACATTTTGCAGATATATGATTCACATTTCTTAGCTCTATTTACTACATAATTCACCGAATTTACACATGCCTGATTTGGCAACAACAATTCATTGCCATTCAAATCATGGCATACATAGTAAGTATTCTCTACTTCTACGGTCTTCTTTAATTTTACTGTTCTTGTTTCCATTCTGTTGTTGTGTTATAGCTAATCCAAATACTTCCATAAACAAAACCTACCACACGAACTTGATCACCAAACTTATCTTTGATAGAAACATTAGAATGACCATTGACATCAACATCATTATCAATGCTTACTTGATTGATAGATACACCCATCAACTTAGCCACATGATTCTTTACTTTATCTAAAGAATCAAAATTAGTAGTAGAATGGTCAGAATCTAAATAAAATGTATAATTGTTGAATTTCTTATCCATTTGAATGAAATGATAAAGTTAAAATACAAAAACAGGTGAACTTATCTATCACAGACTAATTCACCTTAAAAAGGAGGTATAATTGCTTTAATTACTTTGCTTCCACAATATTGATACCAAGTCCATAAATTACAAGAAAAGCATAGTCCTCTGCATTGATCTTGTAATACTGGGAAGTAGTAGTATGAACATAAAACTCATTCTTATTTTCTGGATTAGGCTGTACACCTACAATGTGATCCTTATTGACAACAAGGCCATTTGACAACATTACATACTTCAAATTTGCTACATTCTTTACTTTCATAATCTTTAAAATTTAATTTATTTGTTTATTGTTTTTTAGTTTTAGTCATTAAGTGACATTAGATAACCTTCAAGTCGTCCATCGACATCAAGTCGACCACCTTGCCAACTAGATTGAATGTCAATACTAAAGAAACCACCATCTTGAGTTCTTGCAAACCAAATATGATTATCATCATACTTAGGAATATTGCATTCAATAAACACATCTGACTTATACTTTCCAGTCTTATTATCTTTGATGAACAACCAGTCACAATCATTGTTGTTCAATGCTTCTTTGACAAAGTTAGGTGTATCTTCAAAAGAATATATCTTCAGTACTTCAGCCTGATACATTCTACTATATCTTACTTTACCATCATCAAAGAACATAAACTTCTCACCTACATTAGGAATTCTCTGTGGTTTCCCATCATAGTTATTGTCAGAATAAACTGCCATTCTCTTATAATCTTTATTATCCATATTTATTACTTATTTTGTGAATTCAAAGCAATTTGAGTTCTTGAACTTAGTTGTTCCAATAGGAATAATTCCATAACATTCATTGAGATTGTCTTGCATCTGTTCAAGAATATAGTTGATGGTGTCAAGAATAGGATTCTCTGACACATTCATCAACTCTTCATTTGGTGTCAACTTAAACATCTTATTCTTGTTGACAGGAAGTCCAAGGTCATCATCATAAGTTGCTTTAGTAAACATCATGATAACATCTCCGCTATAATTATCCATTGAAAAAGTAACATAAACTTTATCTGATGTATTAGGAGCAACATTATCAATCTTAACTAAACTTGTATCACCTAAAAGAAGATTCTCAAGAGCATCATAAACATTGTTTGTAACCATAATTATTAAAATTAAATTGTTATTTATTACATGTATAATATAGATACTATATGAAATATTTCAAAAAAATTTTCAATATTTTAGAATATTTTTGCAAACATCTGATATATAACTTTCATCATTCCACTTCTTATTCTTCAAATCTTCAAATGGATCTGTTGCAATGCCTTTCTCTTTAGCTATGTCTGTCAATATAGAAAGTATGCAATCTATGCTCTTGCCATTCAAATTGTCACAAACATAATATTTGAACATGAAGTTCAGTTCATCCATGATCAATTGCCAACAATTGCCATTGTACATAGTATCAGAATTTCTGTTTGTGAAATAATGATAGTTGTCAAAGATTCCATTGATTACCTTCCATAGATTGTTTGACCAACCTTTCAATTTGCCACCCAATGGTTCTAACATAGGATCATCAATGATACCTCTGTTCTTGTTCAACTTTCTATATGTACTAAACTTGAACTTAGCAATGTCTTTATACATCTTGGCAATCTCATCATTTAATCCATTTACTATAGTCTTGAATGAGTTTGTTGTCATCATGTATTCAAAGTATTGCTTAGTAATTCTAGGCATAGACTTAGGCCCTACTGTCTTCAATGTAAGATTGATGATGATGTCAGCATTGCAATTGACATCTTCAAACTTACCATACAATTGCAAGTCATTATAATTGTATTCCTTATTATAAAAGGATGGTTTGTCCATTATTCTCTCCATCAGGTCAATAGGTGAATCAGGGCTTACCACAAACTTAGTGCAACCTATCTGATATATGATAGTGAAGTTGTATGTTCTTGCCAGATTGCATGCATTAGTCCACATTGATATGACATTCTCTGTTGTATACATATTTTCAAAGTAACAGTTGCAAGTTACTACCTCTACATCATCCCAGCAAACATCTTTGTTACGTTTCATTATTTCTAACAATGTATGATGCAATGATTTGTCATACAACATACCTGGCATTCCAGGCTTACGTCCAACAAAAGAAATTCTATTCACATAGAAGTATGAAGCTGATTTTTCCAGTTCTCTATTCATGATTCTTCAAAAGTATGATTAAATAATGATACCAAGTATATTGAAACCTATCAAATTCTAAGTTAAGCTTCTTCATAAGATATTTCTGAATATATTCTGCAACTAATTCAAAGTTATGTCCATAGTTTCCTTTCATATCATCTAATGAATCCAACCATTCTTGAAATAGATGATCACGAACTCTGAACTTTCTACTATTAGGAGAATGTCCAGTTACATTGCCTAATTCATATTCAAAATCAATCAAATACTTCTCATTAGACTTCTTACAGATTCCAATCAACATTTTCAATATCCTATTGATGCTTCGTTTTACCACCTTAGGAGTACCTGGATCAATATCTTTCATATCAATAGTATCTTCTATGTTAGAAGCAAATCTATCATATACTAATGATGCTTTCTTTTGTTTCTGGATATTGATCTCTGCATATAAGTCATTGATAGTTGTATCAATGCTATTATATCTATTGCTAAAAGTAATATATTCTTTAGTTAGCTTAGGTGCTTCAGGACCAAATGTAAGAAGTCTATGTTCGATAATATCATAGACCCATCCAGTTATGATCTTAGGATCAGATTCTGGATTGACAATGAATTGACAATCATGATGCCAACATGTCATCTTGCAATTGAAGTACTTTGAAGCATTACAAAGCTCATGCCAAACTTCAACTATGTTATATACTTCAGCACACTCAACAACTATATTAGATATAGACTTAGCTTCTGACAACGGAATCACAAGCATATTGAATCCTTTGTATGTTGGTGACAATGGAGTTGAATGCTCATCATGTTTGTACTGAATACCTTTTATTGTGAACTTTATCATTATTATCTTCAATTAATTAGTTATGTGTTTAATATAGATCTTCTTAGTAGAATTTAAAACTATTTGATTATGCATCTGCAGCCTTGATGTTTATCTTTGGTTTGACAATAGTCAATATCTGTACTGTAGGATCAATCAAACTTACTATCTCATCCATTGGTTTGTATGCCATAGGTGACTCATCTATAGTTGCTTTTGATACTGAAGTAGTATAGATGCCATTCATTGAGCTATTGAACTCATCCATTGACAAGTTCTCTTTTGCCTTAGAACGTGACATCAATCGCCCAGCACCATGTGGGGCAGTACAGTTCCATTCTTCATTTCCTTTTCCAACACATATCAGTGCACCATCTCTCATGTTCATAGGAATGACAAGCTTCTTACCATAATGTGCAGCTACTGCACCCTTTCTGATAATCATGTCATTGAAGTCAATGTAGTTGTGTGTTGTGGTAATGATATTGGTCAATGGCATAGCATGTTTCATTACTTTCTGATAGATGTTCTCTATAGTATGCATTATAGTGATATGATTATACTTAGCATAAGCCTGAGCAATCACCATGTCAGTCAAATAACCTTTGACATTTTCACCTGAAAGATACCCATTAGGGGTAGATGACACTAGATTGTACTTTGCATTCTTGATACGTTCATTCCATTCTGTCTTAGGATAGTTGTCCTTTATATATTCTATTGATTTAGCAAATTCTGAAGCATCTACTTTCTCCGGCTTGCTAGCTACACTCATCCAGTACTTAGCTACCTTCAATCCAAAGTTGCGAGAACCACAATGTATATTGAACCACCCATTGTTATCATCTTCATCATACTCTAGATAATGATTTCCACCACCTACTGTTCCTAATGACTTCCAGAATATTCCTTCATCCATCCCAATTCTTGACAACATCTTAGAAATGTACTTCTCATCTATCTTGACATAGTTGACAAGACTAGTTGTTGCTAAAGCAGCATGCATTGCATTGTTGCAAAACTTGAAGAATGCTTTCTGATCTACAATGCACTTCTCATTCAAGTTGAAGCCCATAGGAATCTCTTTCTTCATCTTATGCTCTAGCAAAGCATACTTGTCTTCTGGTACTTTCTCATTCACTTGCATCATAGATACAGAACAACCAATGTCAACACCAACATGACTAGGATTGACCATATGATTTTCCTCATCAATATTCGAAGAGAATCCAATTACTATCCCTTTTCCACTGTGAATATCCGGCATTATTCTTATCTTTCGATTTGCAAAGGCAGGACAATCACAGATACTATACACTAATGACAAAGCATCTTCTTCTACTGTCTTTGCAAATATCTTGCAATCTTTATATTGAACGTCAGTCAAAAATATCACACTTCAGTGTGGTATATGTAGACTG
>ERZ808277.96-NODE-96-length-45488-cov-3.937336_pt1 | contig 45488 bp, 58 predicted proteins | sample MGYA00521240_ERZ808277 | MGnify/ENA primary metagenome ERZ808277 (study PRJEB31516, sample SAMN03275599) | gut metagenome | biome: mammalia-associated habitat; material: feces | host: Papio cynocephalus | place: Kenya | collected 2012-07-17 ... | reverse complement strand
TGGCTTGAAGCGTCAGTTCCAGCTTGCCGCCATGCCTCTTGAAAACATCAAGTTCTTCCAGTACGAGGATAAAAATCCAGAGTCCTACAATAACGACCTGACGACTACTGCTGGCCTTGGTACTGGCATCAGCCGCGTCATTTACTCATCCGACCGCATGAGCAATGCCGAGATTGAGGCGGCGCTGAATGAGGTATATCAGACGATGAAGCCGATGTATGCGCAGTTTAACAATTTCCTTGACTTCTACGTCAATCAGATGACCAGCAAGTATAAGTTCAAGTTCGAGTTCGTAGGCTCTAACTACCGCTTTGAGCAAGAGGCGAGATTCGACAAGCTGACCAAGCTGGCTGAGCGTGGGCTAGTACTAAACTCGTCTGCATGGGCAAGTGCTGTTGGTATGAACCCCGTGACATTTGATAGGATGCTTGCTGAGTCTAAGGCGACTGGATGGGCAACCAAGTATGGTCAGCTGATGCTCAATGCCAACACAGCGGCATCGCCTAGTAGCGGCGGCGATGATGGCGGCAGACCTCGTACCGACGATTCCGCATTGACTGATAGCGGCGAGGCAAGTCGTGAAATGCTTGAATGAGGATGAACAATATGATTGTATCTAAGAATACGCAAGATGCGCTGATGGAACTGATTAAGCAGTGCTATGCCGCTAATCGTTTTCTTGACAGGTGCGTAAGTCTGCTGGGTGTCAAATTCGTTATGCCGATTACTGCCAATCTTTGCCATCATGGGCTAGCACACTATTTTCCGCGTCTTGCTGATGAAATTGGCGAAAAGGCGCTTGAACGCTATAATGTGCCGGTCGCTTATGGTGCCACACCTGAAGCGGCATTTGATTATGATGACGCCGTTGCTCTGATTGATGACATGGCCGCACATATCGTCGAGTTCCAAACCATGTTTATGGGCGTATGCAAAATTGCCTCTGACAATAACGACATCCATGTTTATGCCGACCTGCTGGATATGCTGGAGGACGTGAATGAGGTTGTTGGTCAGGCGCTGTTGCTGGCCGATAAGGTCAAGTTGTATGGCGGCAATATGATGGCGTTTGACAAGGATGTCGGCACGTTCTGGTTCTTGAAGGAGGCCGAGTGATATGATTCGGCTTGGCACACCTGCTGATACTAGCGCATACGTTTGTCTTGATGGTGGTATGGCGTTTGCGGCACATCAAGCGGGTAATATTCCTGAGTGGAAAGATGATGACGGCAGCTTGTGGTTTAAGCGCACCAAGAAGATGTTGAAGTTCTGCGCCGATAACGGCATTGAGCTTTGATATATTTGCTATCCTTGAGGAAAGGAGGTAAGGAATTGCAGAGAGAGTATAACTTTGCAGTTGAAGAAATCAAGCGGATTGAATTTTCCGACTATGACGAGCAAGAATATTCCATTGCGCGTCTTGGGTTTATCTCTACGCGACCTAACAGCCATGGCATCGGTATTGACAAAGATTGCTTGCGAGCATCTGCGCCATCCGCTCTCGGCGCTTGGGTTGTTGCCAAGATGTTCATGGGTGATGCGACTACGCACGAGCCTGACGAGCATATTGTCGGCATGATTCCCAAAGACCAAGAGGTTGAGTTTGTCGAGGATGACGACGGCTATCTGCGGGCATATTGCGACGCGATTATCAGCAAGCGGTATGCGGCTGACTTCTGCGAGATTTTTGAGAACGACAACAATCGTGCTGTCAGCATTGAGGCGAGATTTGAAATGAAGCCCAATGATGAAGATAGCGCCGAGTCGTTTAGTATCAAAGGCGTGACGGTTCTGGGTAAGCGGGTCAAGCCTAGCTGTCCTGAGAGCGACATCACGTTCGTGCGGTTCAGCGAAAGCGACGCCGAGGATTATTACCGTGCGCGTCATGCTGATACTATGTCCAGTTTGAAAAAATTTGTTGAAACGAGGAAACAATCTATGGCTGAGAAGAAATCCTATAAGGTCGACAAGTCCAAAGAGGCCATGTCCGACGCCGATTGGGGCAGCGTAGATAAAGCCGCCCTGCGCGACAAAATTATGGATGCGTCCAACCGTGCTAAGTTGGTCAAGGATGTGTACCTGCTGGTCGAGGATGGCTGGGAGGATGCGCCGTCTGAGCACCTGAAATATCCGGTGATGCAGTTTGACGGCGACAAGCTGGTTTATAATCGCTATGGTCTTGCTTCTGCGCTGGCATATGCTAAGCAGCAGGGCGAGGATGCGGTTGTAGATAAAGTCGAGAAGATTTACAAGAAACTTGATTTGGACAACGACGAAGGAAAGGAGGAAAAGATGGCTAAGGAAATTGAATTTGCCGCCGTGGATATTGGCGATATGTGGAGCCGTCTGTGGCACGAAATCGACGAGTCTCGGCATTGGGAGTATTGCATCGTTGGCGTTTACGAGGAAGATAACAAGAAATTTGCTATCCTGCGTGACCGCGACATGAAGCTGTATCGCCTTGACTTTAGCCTGACTGAGGAAGGTATGACCGTTGCCGATGAGGTTGTCGGGGTTCAGCAGGAATTTATTGAGACTGATAATGTCAAGCAGTTTGCTGAGCCTGAAAACGTGGCCGACTATCGCTTTGCTGAGGACGAATCCGAGCAGGACGATGACAATGGCGAGGACGATGGCGAGACCAAGATGTCCGAGGATGAGATGTTGGCTAAGATTGCTCAGCTCGAGAAGGATATTGAGGAGCGCGATAACATCATCATGGAGCGCGACACTGAGCTGGCCGACCTGCGCGAGTATAAGAAGGCGGTCATGGCTAAGGAGAACGCTTGCAATGTCGAGGCTATCATGGCTGAAATCAAGCCGTTCGTGAACGATGAGCAGTTTGCGGCTTTCCGTGAGGAAGGTCTGGCTTGTGACGAGACTACTTTTGACGCTTGGAGCAACAAGGTTAAGGCTGTTTGCTTTAGCGAGGTAAAGAAGTCTGTTAAGAAGGATGATATGGGCGTGTTTAGATTTGCCGCGCCTATTGAAACCCAGAAAACTAAGTCTACCAGTGTTTGGGATAGACTGTAATAAAAAAATAATTTAATGGAGGAGTTTTATAATTATGGCTAATACTCATGCTATTTTCAATGGCGCTCACTGTGCTTTTTGGGATGTTGATGCATATGACTACGTTGGCATTTCCGCTACTGATATGGACAACGGCACCTTCGTGGCTCTGGGTGCTATCGGCCTGAAGTCCAACGGTGGTTACGAGTTCACTGTTACCGCTACCAATAGCCCTGACCTGATTTGCGGCACTCCCGTTCAGGGTTATGGTATCGACGCTCAGGTGTACGATGACCCCCGTTATTTCTACAATGAGGCTGGCAAGCCCATCTCTGTGAAGCGTCTGGTTAAGGGCGACTGCATTGAGCTGGATGCGGTTGCTTTCACTGCCGCCCCCGCTGACAACGCCACCTTTGCTACCGTTCAGGCTTCTGGTAAGCTGACCGCCAACACTACTGAGGCTGGTGCTCACTTTGCCGTTCTGGGCAAGCACACCATCGACTGTGGTGGCGAGATTGTTCCCACTTGGGTTCTTCAGAAGCTGGCCTAATCAGCTATGAAAAATCGTGCCATATGTGGGATATATGCTTGGGAAAATAAAATAAATGGCAAGCGATATGTAGGGCAATCTACAGATTGTGAAAAGAGGCGTCGTGAGCATATATATACTGCTAAGCATGGTGGTAAAGACAAAGACAGGGCATTATATCGTGCTATGAATAAATATGGAATAGAGAACTTCTTGTTTTATATTGTTTGTGAATGTGAACTGTCTGAGTTAAATGATAAAGAAAAATTCTTTGTCAAAGAGTATGACACTATGGGTAGCAATGGATATAACATGACGTCTGGTGGCGATTGCAACTTTATTATGACTCAAGAGATTAAAGATAAAATCTCGCAAGCTAAGATTGGACGCAAAAACACCGAAGAACATAATGCTAATATTAGCGCAGGGATGATGGGGCATACGGTTTCAGATGAAACTAGAGCGAAAATGAGTCAAGCTCAAATTGGGCACAAGGTTTCTGAAGAAACGGCCAACAAAATATCTGTTGCTAATAAAGGACGTAAACTCAAAGAAGAAAAACGAGCATCATATGCGTCGTATTGGGCTTCTGTTGGCAAACGGTGTAGTCGTTCAGTTTTATGGTACGACGAAAACCTTTGCTTAATCAAAGAATTTAGCTCTCTTACCGAAGCACATAATGAGACGCATATCAGTATGTCGTCCATTAGTGAATGTTGCAATGGTAAAACCGCTTTTGTAAGAGGCTACACATTTAGGTTTAAGGAATAAAAAAATAACAATATAGAAAGGAATTATAATGATATGAATATCGGAAACGAAATCATTGCCTTTGCTAACGGCAACACTGATTGCTATGTCGCTTTTGCCGACTACCATAACCATAAAGCCGCCGAGGAGTGGGGTCAGAACATGGGTGCTTACGACAAGTCCGTGTCTCTGGCTGACAAGTCCGCCAAGGTTCGTACCGCTTATTTTGCTGAGCTGGAGCGCCTGTCTGGTTGCAAGATGGATGAGTCCAACAAGGACTTCTTCTTTGCCAACCCCATGGTGAAGTACGCTAACTTTGCCATCGTGAACGCCATGGTGAACGTGGTTCTGCCCGGCTATGTCCGTGCCACCTTCGCCCCCTTTGTTGATTTCCACACTGTGGGCTATGGCGATGTGCTGAACCTGAAGATTCCCGCCAAGACCCTGTACACCGTGTCCAAGGGTAACATTGCTGCTTGACAGCATAACCGCCCTGCTTGTCGGGCGACCGGCAAGTATCCCATGTTAACTGCTTTGAATCCCTAAAGCTCTTGATGCTACAACGTAAGGATGAAACATGCCTAAGCGTGATATGCGGCGAAAGCAGAAAGAAATCAAGAGATATTCATAAGGTTAAATCCTAAGTGAATGTAAATGGGTGTTTAGCATCCACTCTCCGAACAGGAGAAGGTTCAACGATTATCCCCTAATGGGGGAGTAGGGCGCAAGCTAATGGCGCTCGAAAAATATGGCTCTTATATATTCTAATGCTTGACAAATATAATTAAATATGATATGATATAGAAAGGAGGATTATGTATATGCTTGTACCGAACCAACAGATAACAACTACATGGATGCCATCTAATAGGCAACATTATATCGACCTCGGATATATCTATACTAAAATTCGGCAACCATTAACTGTAAATGTCGAAGATTTGCCAAAAGGCTCTCACATGCGAGTTAAGGTTGTTTGTGATTATTGCGGCGATGTATTTGAAAAAGATTATACCAATTATCTGTCAGAACGTCAAGATATTTCTGGTAAAGATTGTTGCAAAAATTGTAGGCATAAGAAATTTTCTGATAACTTTGAGAAAGTTTATGGAGTTAGTAACCCGTTTCAGCTTGACGCTTGCAAAGAGAAATCTAAGGCGACTTGCATTGAGAAATATGGTGTTCCAAATCCGGTTCAATCCGACGAGATAAAAGACAAGATTAAAGCAACAAATATTGACAGATACGGCACGTCTTGTACTTTACAATCTGACGATATTAAGCGAAAATCTCAAGAGACATCCATGAACAAATATGGTGTTAAAAACGTGTTTGAACTGCGTGAAGTGCAAGAAAGAATACGGCAGACAAATGCGGTCAAATACGGCGATGGAAATATAGCCCATACGCCCGAAATAGCGGCAAAAATACGCGCTACAAATCTTGACCGTTACGGAGTTCCTTATACTACTCAAGTGCCAGAGGTTATTGCTAAGATGCGCAAATCTTTATACAGGAATGGCTCTGTGCCATCATCTAAAGCAGAAATTGCTATGTGTGGGCTATTACATGAGATGTATGGAGATAATAATTGCAAAGATAATTATGCTGTTGATAGACTAGATATGGACTGTTTGGTAGATGTTGATGGTATGCTTATCGACTTTGAATATGACGGTCTATATTGGCATAAAGATAGGGAAGATTATGACCGTAGGCGTAATTATTATCTGATGGATAGAGGATATCGCATTGTAAGAATTAAGGCCAACAAGAAAGACGAGTTGCCATCCAAGCAACAAATTAAAGATGCGGTTGATTATTTGGTCAAGGGTAATCACCACTTAACATATATAGACATGAATATATAAGATGAAGAAATAATCTGGTCTCATGTGAAAGCATGAGCAGTCTTGCTTAACGCTCTGCAAGACGGCATAGATGTTGCGAATCTATGTGAACATAACGTGCAAGAGGTGAGCGTACTTCGTTTAGACAGAAAAAATTTGCTGGCAACCTGATTCTGTCCCCCATTGAGCACATCATCACCACCTATGTGGATATGGCTCGCGTGTATGCTGGCAAGGATGACCTCGCTGAAGCCGTTCGTGCTATCGTCATCTCCATTGAGATTGACATGAACATCGAGATTATGAGCGCCCTGTCCGCCGGTCTGGCCGCTGCTTCTTATCCTGCCGCTTTCAAGGAGTCTGGTGCGTTCGATGGTAAGAAGCTGGTTCAGCTGGCTCAGCGTGTTCAGGCTTACAATATGATGGCGAAGCCCGTCATTATGGGTACTGCCGCCGCTCTGATGAATGTCCTGCCCGACAGCTCTCTGGGTGGCCGTATCATGATTGATGGTGCTAACCCCGTCATCAATTATGTCAAGGACTTCTATGGTTTCCCTGTCTATGAGCTGCCCCAGGCTCCTACTGGCTCCGCTGACTTTGGTCTGGCTCTGGACGATGACAAGCTGTACATTGTCAGCCCCGCTGTCAACAAGGTCGTTGCTGGCGTTATGAGCACCGCCCTGACTAACAGCAACCAGTTCTATGAGAACGCTGATATCTCCCAGAACTTTACTATGCGCAAGGGCTACGACTTCCAGTTCACTGGTGGTGCTTGGATTGGTGAGTACGATATTACTGAGTAATCAATATTGATTGACTCTATGGCATGAGGGGCTATATGCCCCTTGTGCCGCAATGGAAATTAAAAGGAAATAGAAAGGAAAATATATCATGGCAAGAACCAAGGCTACTGCCGCAACCGAGACCGCTGAGGTCGCCAAGGAACCAGTTGTTACCGACGAGGCTGCTGTCCTGAAGGCTAAGTTGGTCGAGCAGGAAAAGAAGATGGCGGAGATGATGGCGCAGATGCAGGTGATGATGCAAGCTCAGGCTGGTGCTGCACCTGTTGTTACTGCTGAACCAACCGCCAAGTCTAGTCGTAGTATCAAGTTTATCAACCTGACTGCTGGCGGCTTGAACCTCAAAGGCAACCGCTTTTACCATATGGATGCGCAATTTGATTCTAAGATGATTCCCGAAAGTGAGGCTCGTGCTATTGTCAACAACATGCCCAACACTATGGTGAACGGCATGGTTTATATTGCCGATGCCGATTTTGTGCGGGAGATGGAACTGGACGGCGCATATGTTGACATGCTGTCTGATGAGCAGATGAAAGCGCTGCTGAATAAGAGCGCTGGCGAGGTTTGCGACATCTATCGCAACACATCTGATGCTCAGAAGAAAATCATCGTCGACATGGTATCTGACCGCAAGATGAATGGTCTGCCGGTTGATGCTAACATTGTGGTTGAGCTGGGTAAGCTTTGCGGCAAAGACCTGATGGCTATTGAGCCTAACGACGAATAAAAGAAGGGGTGAGCAACATTACCTCATTCGATAAAATTGAAGAACATGGCTTGGCAATCATATCTGATTACAAGTTGGTGAAGCTCCTCAACCAAAGCGAGGAGGGCTTCAAGGCACGGCTTGATGGGTGGCTGATTCAATGCTTGCCCAACTTTTGGCAATGCCGTCAGTCCTTGGAATACAACGCTGATGAGCGCATATTCAGTTCCGACCTGACCGATACCGAGGTCTACATCTTGTCCTGCTACTGGGTCATTGCTTGGTGGCAGAACGAGACGAATAATGCGGCTCAGATTGCTTTGAAACTTGGTCTGAAGAACCAGTACTCGTTCAACAGCGAATCGCAGAACTTTAAGGAAAAGGGTAACATCATCGACAAGTTGCGCGAGGAAGTTAGCCGTGCGACAACCAACTATCTGCTTCAAGACCTTGACAGCTACGAATATTGATGGAGGGCGATATGGGGGATAACAAATTGACCGCGCCGCTCTATAAGATTCTGTTGCTGTATGAGGATGTTCTTGAGCCGACATCTGCCGTGACAGAGGATGATTACCTGACTTATCTTGACCGCATCGGCATGTACTATCTGGGTGCAGCTCAGATGGAGATATACCGGTATATTCGTGGTTTGAGAAGCGCTGGCACTAATCTCGAAAAGTCGACCGTCAAGACTATCGTGTTTCATATGTGCGGTCTTGCAAAAGGCGGTGAGCAAGGTGCTTGAAGATTACGGCAAGTTTATCGACGCTAAACCGCATGACTACTATGAGGATTTAGCTCAAGCTTTCATAGACGAGCAGTGGAACAACACCGCTGCAAAGACACCCGAGAATGGTGGCGGCATATGGGAGCAGGTTGATATCGGCTCTAAGGACTACCAGTGCATCCAAGCATGGGTTAAGACCGCTGTTGGCGACGTTACGAGTGGCCTAAAGGATTCCCGTGACTTCCTACGCATGTATTTCCGCGACATCCACCACCTGTGCAAGCGTGGACAGTATTACAAGTTCGATGGCAACTATTGGATTGTCAACGATTACAGCAGCTTTAACGGAATTGCGCAAGAGGCTGGTATACGGCGTTGCAATAACGTCATGCGGATTGTTGACCCCACGACCAACGAGGTGTTCAGCATCCCATGTGTGATTGATTACGACATGACAGCACCGTCTGCGCAAGTTGGCCGCTATGTTATCACGCCGAACAACCATGCTATTGTCAAGGTGCAAGGCAACGATGATACCTTACGACTGTTCAAGCTTAACACACGGTACATGTTTGGCGGTCGGCCATTCAAGCTGTATGCGTACCAGAACGCCTTGAACTACAGCGAAGCCGATGCTAAGCCGACATATCTTGAACTCGACCTGTATCTGGACGAGTTGCATGATGGCGACGACATTGAGAACGGCATTGCCGATAACGGCCATACCAGCTATGCGGAGTCCACTACGACTGACGACATGTTTGACCGCATCAACAAGTTGAAGGGAGGGGTTTGATGTATAACTCGTTATCCAATCTGCCCAATATTCCCTACAATATATTGAGTTATCTGGTCACGTCGAAATATGCTGAGGACTTGTGGAAACTGCTGGCTTACAACAGCTATGATGCGCTGAGCAAGGAAAACTTGACCACGGCGCAGAAGCTCGACCTGTTATGGCGAACTGGTAAGCAAGAGGACTACGGCGTGTTCTTCACCAATCTGGTTGAGGACGCCATTCCCACCAGTAAATGCATCCTAAAAATTTACAACTACTACGACCATCCCAAAGAGCTGTACAATGCAACAATTGTATATGCGTTCGATTTCCTCTATGGGGGACAGATGTCGCTTGTCGAATATAATGGCGTTCCTGTGAACCGTGGCGATTTGTTCATCCGCATCATGCTCGACGTGCTCAATGGTGCCGAAGTTGGCGGCGTTGGCAAGATGACATGGTTGGATGACTTGAGCCGGTACTGTGCGGCAAAGTCGACCATCGGTAACAGCAAGACTTTTACTGGCGTACAGCTATACATGGCTGTGAGTGCTGGTGATAGAGGTCAGCAAGGTGCTTGCGATGGTTAATCTCGACCTGCTACGGCGAGCGTACTTTACGTTCGACAAGCCTGTTCCCTATAAGGTTGATGACGTAGAGTTGTTAATCAAACCCGTATTACTTCCAGATTCGGACGTGTTCTTGTCTAGTACAGACATCTTGCAATACGATAAGAACTCATCGGCTGACGTTGGCATCATCCAGATGTCGTATCTTGAATATATGGTGCAGTACATCTCGCAGGTCGACGAACTACTTGCGGCTAAGCTGACCAATATCTTGCATCTCTGCATAGGTATGGACGCTTGGCATGTTGGCGAGAATGAACATGGTAGAGCAGCCCTTGTCGACGAGACCCACGGCGTTACCATCTCGGCGAAGAAGTTCGACGAACTGTCCCGCATTATTCTCTACCAGAACATTTTACACTACGACGATGAATATGTCAATCCCGAACTACGCAAAATGATGGACGAAGTTGATGCTGTCAGAAATTTTGGTAAGGAGTTCCCGACACTTGAGCGCAAAATCAACATTATCACAGCACATACCGGGATATCAAAACGTGAACAGATGGCAATGACGATGCGTGAACATCAGGGCGTGTTTGAGGAAGTAAGTGGCGAGGTTGAATTTTTAACTACTCGTGCTTTGTCTTTGTATTGCGGCGGTAAAAATGCCGAGCATTGGATATACCGCAACAAGCGTGGCAAGTACGATGGGTATATGACGAGCATGGGCGCATACAAGCAATCCTTTGGCGGCGACGGCAGTATTGCCAATGTCAGCCAAGGCGATGGCACATCCCATGCAGAACAATTGTTAAAACAATATAATCTATAAAGGAGGAAATTTTAATGGCTGAAGCTTTTCTGGCTAACGTCGGCAAAGCCCTGATTTTCAAAGGCAATGAATTTGTCGGTGCGGTAAAATAAAGCCGTGCGCGTTCAGCAATGAGTGCGTACTTTGGGTTAAATGCTGGCAATCTCTAAAGCTCACAAGCCTAAACAGTGGTTGGAAACGACGAGCTGTATGGTAACGAAAGTAGAAAAAAGTTGTGAGATAAGCATATGGTTAAATCCTAAGTGCTTGATACAATGGGTCTTCAGCAACGAACATCCTAAGTGGTAATTGCCATAAGGAGGACGCTCAACGACTATCCCCTTGCGGGGGAGTACACCCAAGTGGGTGGAAAAATCCAACTTCTTAAATTCATATAAAACTTGACATATCTTAAAATGAGGAGGTGATTATGTGCTACTAACTAAAGAGCTTGATGTTACGATAGGCGCAAGAAATGTTAATCATTATAAAGAACTTGGCTATTATATCCCTATGCGGCATAGCGACGTATTTGATTGTGATGTTGCGGCATTTGGTGAAACTATCAGAATCAAAATAGAGGATTTGCCGATGTCGTCTCATAATAAAATTCAGTACAGGTGCGACCATTGTGGCAAAATAGTGGAAACTGAATACTGCATATGGAATAATCGCAAATATCGTGAAATGGGCGATATGTGCAAAGATTGTGCTCGTCAGATAAAATTGCCAAAATCTCTTATGGATAAGTATGGACATGACAATGCGGCATATATTCCCGAGTCAATCAAAAAGAAGAAAGAGACGTCTTTTAAACAATATGGTTCGGAATGGCATATAGCATCTGATATTGTCAAAGACAGGGCCAAGCAGACAATGCTCAATAGGTACGGCGTAGAAAATGCCATGCAGTTTGAAACAACAAAAGAAAAGGCACGAGCAACGACATTGGAACGATATGGCGTAGAGTTTATAACTCAAAGCGACGAGTTTAAACAAAAGATTCGTGAAACATGCATGGAAAGATATGGCGCGCCAAGTACTGGCCAAGTCCCAGAGTTTAGAGCAAAGATGCGTCGGACGTTATGTGCAAATGGTAATGTTTCAACGTCCAAAGCTGAACGAGCTATGTGTGAAATGCTTGCGGATATATATGGAGTAGATAATTGTATTCCGAGTTATCCAGAAGGTGGCCTCGTCTTAGATTGCAAGCTGCTGGTAGACGGGTATTGTATTGACGTTGAATATGATGGCAATTATTGGCATCGAGGGAAAGGGCAACGTGATGCTGCAAGAAATGCCGTATTGATGGATATGGGGTGCAAAGTACTGCGCATTAAAGCAAATAACCGTGATACGATGCCGTCCAAGCAACAAATCATTGATGCGGTTGATTATTTGGTCAAGGATAATCATCATCTTGTTTTTATTGATATGAATAATTAAGAAGAACATATAGTCTTATCTCATGTGAAAGCATGAGCAGTCTTGTTTTGGTGTTCGACAAGACGGTATAGGATTAACGCCCCTATGCGAAAAGTTTGCTTCTACTCTCACGGAGAACACCTTCTCCTTCAGCGCCAGCCCTAACGAGGTTCGCGGCGGCAAGTCCAATCCTCTGCTGGGCCGTTGGTTCAGCGACTCCACTCTGAACGTGACTCTGACCAACGCTACCTTCAAGCTGGAGTATCTGGCTTGGACTCTGGGCACCACCATTGAGCAGGGCGGCACTTCCATTTATGAGTCCACCACTGGTGAGACCATTGTTACCGCTGGCACTGTCGAGTTGACCAATACCCCTGCGTCCTTTAATGGCACTATGATTGGCTGGTACAAGAAGCCCGCCGACACCACTTGGACTATCGGCGCTATCACCAAGACCGGCGACAAGTACTATCTGGCAATCACTGGTGCTCAGGTGAACGAGGTGTACTGCATCAAGTATCCTTACATGGACGAGAACGCTCGCATGATGCCGATTCCTGCGGACTTCAATCCTGAGGAGCTGCATGTGGTTATCATCAATGACCTGTACAATGCCGACATCAACGCTGACTCCAGCGCATCCGTCATTGGCCGTCTGATTACCGACATTCCTCGTCTGGGTCTTGACCCCTCTCAGGACTTGACTCTGAACGCCACCAGCTCTGCTCCTACCCAGCTGAGTGGTACTGCGTTCCGCTATACCTCTGGCGAGACCTGCGATGCTGAGGCTACTTACGGTTCCATGACCGAGCAGATTTTCGGTGCTAAATGGCAGGACAATACCGTTGCTTTGGCGGTAGAAAATGCGGATATGGAGCTGGGCGCTTCTGAGACCGAGACCGCTATCATCCGCGTCGTGTATGGCAACAACATTGCCTCTCAGCGCAAGGATAATAGCAACTTCACTTTCACCAAAGTTAGCGGTGACGCTACTGTGGATAACAAGGGTGTCGTTACTGGCGCTGCCGGTGCTTCCATTATCTCCGTCACTCTGCCGGGTTATGACCGTGTGTCTCCCGCTTATATCTACGTCAACAACGGCTAAGCTGGTTTGACATCATAGGGCAATCTATATTTTTATGGGTTGCCCTATTTTTTAATTTTTCATAAACAGGTGGAATAGCATGTGCGAATATGTAGAAACTAACGTCTGCCGTATCACTAATAATGTATGTCCATGGCGCTATCTTTGTCCCGAGACGGGCACATGGCGTGACAACCGGTATATGCCAACCAACTGCAAAGTCAAGCAAACGGCTGAAGTACCTGACGGGTACTGCCGAGTTGTTGACGAGCGCAAAGGCTGGCTATACATCGACTTGGGTGAGCAGACGATACGAGTCAAGAATCCATTCGACCATACACCTCTTTATGTCCGCGTGAAACATTTGAAATCCGGCGAATATAAAATACGAGAGTGAGGGTATAGCAATGGCAGATGGCGAAATCGGTAAAATTTATAATAAGCTCGATGACCATGACCACCGCATTACACAGCTTGAATCAACGCGGCCATTCTTGCAGGACTTGATTGACCGCAACATCAAAACCAACGAGAAGCTGACAGACACGATGACGAAGATTCAAGAATCCATGATTCGGCTGAACGACAAGATTGACAAGCAGTCTGGCGAAATCAAGACGATGAAGGCTGACCTTGAGGACGCCAATAAGGCGACCAACAAGCGGCTGGCGGAGGTTGAGACGGATGCCGCTGAGCGGATTGATGCGGTCAACAAGAAGGTTGGCGAGCTTGAGAACGCTGGCAAGTTTGATATGCGGGACTGGCTCAAAAAAAATTTCCCGTGGCTTATCATCATCGTCGGCATGGGCGCTATGTATGCGGCGCAGTTTGTAAAATTTTAATTGAAAGGAAATTAAAAGGCAATGAAGGCAATCAAGAATTTAGAACCTATCTATCTGGAGCAGTATGACGTGAAGGTCAACCCGCATCTGAGTTACGCCCAGATTCAAGCAATCGTGAACAGTTTGAGCGAGGTTGGCGACACATGGTCTGAACGCCAGCAGAATATCGACATGCTGGTGTTGGCTATGGCGACCGATATGAAGCCTGAGGAGCTTGAAGAAATTGGGCATGAGACGCTGCTGCGTAGCGGCCTGATTGATATGGTGCGGCGTTACATTTACAATCTGTATGACCTTGAGGCGGCCATCAAGTACCACGAGTCCACTGAGCGTGCTGTGAAGGAATTCGGCAAGGCACTCAAGAGTAAGCTGGACAGCATTGACATGAAGGAACTGGAGAAATATGCAGGGCTACAGAAATGAGGCGCAGGTACGTCGTGCGCTCATGCCGATGATTCGTGAAGGCGTTGAGTATCTGATGCAACAGGTGTACAAAGAAAATGAACAGCTGGTGCAGGAGCTTATCTACGCCGAACGACGACCTAAGGTATATGAGCGCACTGGCGAATTTGCGAGGGCGTGGTCATACGAGCCAACTAAGGGCACTGGTATCAGCGGAAACACTGTTGAGTATAAATTTCATTACGACCCTGACGGCATGGTCTACGATTCTGGCATGGGTCAGCATGGTACGCCTGACGAGAACTTGGTGACAGGTGCTGACTTATCAGCTGCTAAGGCGTCATGGGGCGATGCACGGGAATATCTTGCTGAGATTCTATATCAAGGCAAGACCGGCGACCTGTTTGGCGATAGCACACCATGGCGGCATAATGTCGACGTATGGCAACGGCTGATGAAACATTGCCAGAGACGGCAGATGATGGTCTGGCTTAGAGATGGATTAGCAAGGCAAGGTTTGGAGGTGAAGATGACAGGATGGTCACATTAGGGATGGATTGCTCAACATCATGTACTGGGTATGCTGTGTTTGATGGTGATAGATTGATTGCTTATGGCAAGATTAAGCCGCATGGCAAAGATTGGCGTGAGCGGATTATGGATGAAACAATGGCGATTGCGGCATTATTTCGTGAATATGTGCCTAATGTCGTCGTGGTTGAGGATGTTCCAAAAAAGCCAGGGAGTGGCACGTTGCTTAAACTTGGTGCAGTACACGGCATGATTTTGAGTCTTTGCGCAGGGTTCAAACTTGAGCCAGTGTTCTTACTACCAAGCAAATGGCGGCATGACCTTGGGCTATTTGACGGCACAAGAGAAGGTATGAAGCGCGACGTTATGAAAGAAAAGGCGGTTCATATGGCCAATAAGCTGTTTGGGCTTGACTTGCAATGGGTGTCGCCTACAAGTACAAAGAATGATGATGATGTGGCTGAGTCCATACTCATCGGTTATAGCCATGTCAAAAAGTAAAGGATGGTGAGATATGGCAAGCAATACGGATTTTTCTATCCTCGCAAGGGTCGTATTAGACGTATCTGACATACAAAAGCAACTTAACAATGCGGCCAAGAATATTAAGGATGTCAGCATCAAGGTCAACACAGATGGCGTTGATTCGGCAAAGCAAGGGCTTAGCGGTGTAGCATCATCCCTTGGCGATGTTAGCAAAGCCGCTGATGATGGTATGCTCACATGGCAGCAGTACCGTGAGATGCTTGACACGGCGACTGACGCCATTAAGAATTTTGCCGAGCAGACGTATGAAGTCGATGCTGCATTGACAGAACTGAAGAAGGTCAGCGACCTCCAAGGCGATTCCTTAAACAAGTATGTCCAAGGATTGACCTCGGCAGGTAAAGAAGTAGCAAGAACCGGTAAACCAAATCGGTCTGAGCCGGAGTGATGGGATGGTAAACCAGCACTGAGAACAGCCCCTAAACCCTTGAAAGCCTCAAGAGCCTTGTCACCACAGCATAAACTTGAGATGATAGTTAAGTGCGAAAAAATGTCATTTTACTGCATAAACTTCCAGTAAAAAATGTGCAGAAAGGCGCAAAACTCGCTGGAAAAATGTGCAGAACCACATTGGTGAGAAATCAATAAAACGACAAGGATGATATATGGTCGAAAGACCTAAGTATTATGTCACGTTTACTATATAATATTCGTGACAAAAGGGCAGATTGGGCACCAAGCCGTGATGAGCGGAAAGGTCAACAGAATATACAGGGCGACCCTCCAAATGTCAAGTAAATTTGATTTTTACTTGACAAAATTATAGGGCGAAGAATTATTCGGGAAGGGATTGAAAACCCCTTGACATTTAGCTTGCGATATGCTATGATGTAGCCATCAACAAACAGGAGGTGGCATCATGGTAACGTGCATCGTATTCTTGGCGATTGTTTTTATCTACATGCCGATTAAATTCATCATCGATGGTTGCAACGGCAACACAGGCATGACGGATGAGGAACGACGTAGACGGCAACAGCAGGTCAAATACGAGGACAAGATGGATAACGATTACGGGTTCATTAACTATCGCAAGAAGTAACCGTCAGAGATGGTTCAAGCCGCAGCAACCTTCAGAAAGAGCGGCTTTAACGACCAAGATGCGGCGACATTATCTGAGGTGGCCGCCGTTTTCCAGAATGTGGCGGATACCGCATTAAGTGCGGATGATGCCGCTGCATCCATCATATCTCAGTTGAGAGCATATGGTGAAACCGCAGATTGGGCAACCCATGTGGTGGACGCATATAATGAAGTGGCTAACACACAGGCAGTTGGCACCAATGACCTTGCCACTGCAATGGAAGTTGCGTCTGCGGCAATGGCTACTTATGGCAATGAATTTGAGGAAGTATTGGGCCTCGCCACCGCTGGTGTTGAGGTCATGCAAGGTAGACCTGCTCAAGTTGCGCGAGGTCTGTCCACTATTGCTGCGCGTATAGTAAAGAATCAAGAGGCGCTGGCAGAATATGGTATCACGGTTGAGGATGCCAATGGCAACTTAAAAAGCACTTATGATGTCCTCGCAGAATTAAAGCCGAAGTGGGATGAGATGACTGATGCCCAACGAACTGCGTTGGGTGATACTATCGCGGGTTATTGATTGGCCCGTGACAGACTTAATTGACGGGGAAGGTGGGAGTGATAACCCACATCTGCGCTAAGGCGTGGATGCCTAAGAGCCTCATACACCAACTCATCGTGGTGACACAGATGGGGGCTTGGAGCAACTACCCAAGATACGGTAAAAGAGATGAGGATATATGGTCAATCCGCAGCGAAGGCTCTGCTGAAATACAGAGCAACGTTCAACGAACATCGAAAGCAGCCAGCAACGTGCTGGCAAATGTAACCATCTGCCAAGATGGAATAAGCGGCAAATGCCGACGAAGTGAGTAGAGTAGGTGACAGCTAATCGCCCAAAGAGTCTGCGCATTGTTTATCAATGTAAAATATGTTCTGTTCGTCGTGTGAAAGCACGAGGATGATGTTATCTATAAAATATGAAAGGAGGTGTTGTATGAAGCGAGACGTTGATGAAGTTTTGAAGGCAAGGGGTTTGTATATCGTGGATGGTGAGTATTGCGGCACTAAGCAGAAAATGCACTTGGCTGATAATGACGGTTATGAATATTCCTTGTCGCTCGATACGATAGCGGACAAGCGTACCAAGACGCTTGCAAGGTTCGCCAAGACAAACGTATATACACTCAAGAACCTGCGCAATTTTATCAAGCTTAACGACTTGCAATGTGAGCTGCTGGCTACCGAGAATCCAAGTGGGCAAAAAGAGAAACTACCGTTCCGATGCTCATGTGGTGCCGTCTATTACATGCATTACAACCATTTGCTTACCACCAGGAAGGACACCTGTAACGAGTGTGGATATAGGCGGGACTCCAAGTTCACTAACGAGTACGTTAACAAGTTGCTTACTCCGCTGGGCTATAAGCTCGTGGATGGCACTCAGGCCACATGCCGCGCCATATGCGTTGAGGATGCCGATGGCTATAGATATAAGGCGACGGTCCCTAACCTTGTCTACAACCATACAACACCCATCAAGTTCCACAAGAATAACCCCTACACCGTCGCTAACATGAAGCTCTACATAGAGCAGAACGGCATACCAACGAAGCTCTTGATGACGGATGACGCCATGGTTGAGGTTGGGGTTGATTACATGCCGTTTGAATGTTGCGATTGCCACGAGACGTATATGGCACAATGGGGTCAGGTTGTTGGCGGCAACCGTATCAGATGCGAGCGATGCGAAGGCAAGCAATCGACGTTGGCATATATGGTTGAACAGTATTTGATTGCCAAGGGCGTTGAATATGTCAAGGAGCATCGGTTCGACGATTGCAGGAATAAGAGAACACTACCGTTTGATTTCTACTTGCCAACTATTAACGCCGTGATTGAGGTCAACGGGCAACAGCACTATTATCAAAGCCCGATATTTGCGCAACCTCTTGAGGAACGGCAGCGGCTGGATAAATTAAAGAAGGACTACTGCCAATCAAACGGCATTGGTTATCTCGAACTGCCGTCGTGGTGGATTTTCAACGGCAGAGAAATGGATAGATATAAGAAGGAAATAGATAACATCATCAAGCAAGACTAGCGAACTTGCTTTAACACAAAGACAAACCAATACAAGGTCTTGGCCTCCGTTATGTCCAACTTCGACTCAGCAATAACAGCAACCGAAACAGCATACAACTCCGCTGGTTCTGCCGCGCAGGAGAACGAGCGGTATATGTCCTCATTAGAGGCGCAAACAAATAATCTTAAGGCAACATTCCAAGATTTTGCAAACAACGTCATTACTAAGGACATGATATCCAGTTTGCTCAACCTTGCTAATGCGTTCCTTGAGCTGCTAAATACGCCGTTTGGGCAGTTTGCTACTAGAGTGGTATTGGTTAGTACGGCACTGACTGGTTTACAAGGTGTGCTCAAGGGCTACATGGCGTTCATGAAGGGCGGAGCCATAGTATCGACAATCGCCAAGATATTCTCTGTTGCTGGCCCTGGCGTTGGTATTGTAGAACGTCTTGCTGTTGCATTGGGCGGTCTTAATCCAGTGGTTGCTGCTGTAACCGCTGGAATTGCTGCTCTCGGTTTGGCAATCTACGGCGTAAAGAAATATGTTGATGAGGTCAATAAGCCGCTCTCTGATTTTAACGAAGAAATTGATTCCATCAATGACCAGCTTCAGAATAATCAAACACGTCTTGATGAAATCAATGCCATGCCGTGGGATGCCAGAACCAGCGAAATTCTTGAGGAGAAGGCCGCTCTTGAAAAGCAGAACGAAGAACTTGAAAAGAATCTTGAACTGCTGAACCAAGAGAAATATGAACGCGCACAAACAGAGGCTGAGAATTTTGTATTCAATACTGGTGAACAAAAGACGATAACCAAGGGCGGTACTACCAGTCGTCGTATGTCTACCACGTTTGATGTGACAGTTGGTGGTGAGAAGGCGTATGCCGAAGCCGCTCGTCAGCTTGAGGAATATCGTCAACAGCTTGAGCAAACTGGGCAGATTACAGACGACCAACGTCAGCGGTTTGATGAGATGACTGCTGCTGTGTCTGAACAGATTGAGTGGCTTCAAGTACTGGTTGACCGTGGTGATACGCTGACTGAATCACAGCAACGCATGTATGACGCATATTATGCGTTGGGCAATGCTTATGACGTTGCGGTTAATGGCGCTCAGGCCCTTAGCGACGCATACACCGAGCTGACTAATACTGACTACATCACCGAGGAAACATATCAGCGGCTCATTGCAATCTATCCCCAACTTGCCGATGGTGCTGTACAGACGGCCAATGGCTACGAGATTCAGCAGAGTGCTCTTGAGAATTTGATGTCTGCTGAACAACAGCAGCAAGTTGAAGTTCAGAATACGGTCAACGCTGCAATTGCAGAAGCACAGCAAGCAGAACTTACCGGTCAGGCGCTGTATGATTATGCGTCGGCCATCATCACGGCCAGCAATACGCAGCTTAGCGTTGGTCAGCAGATGGCGGCATTGCAAGCCTTGGCTCAACAAGCTGGTTATACCGCTCAGGCCATTGCTCAAGTTATGGGCTTCAGCGATACGGCGGCTACTAACCAGATACGAGCGGCGGCTACCGGATTGATGCGTCAGGCACAGCAGCAAGGCAAAACCATGACCAGTGAAGAGGCCATGGAAATGGCCCGAGCTAACTATATGAAGGGCTTGTGGGGCAGCCTGACGACTAACTATACGCCATCGACCACAACCGTCAATGTGCCAAAGGCTAGTACGCCATCTTATAGCGGCACTGGTGGTGGCGGTACCACATCCTCTCGCACTCCATCTACTGGTAGCGCAACATCGTCTGTTGACAATAGCCAACGAGAAGCCGCTCAAGCGGAAATCAAGAAGTTGCAAGCCCAACAGGATGTCATTCAAGACCAGATTGATGCCATCAACGACAAGTACGACCAGCAGCTCCAAGAGCTTGAGGATATCAACGACGAGCTTGAAGACCAGATTCGCTTACAAGAGCTGCTTGAGGACTTGGCCGAGGCCAAGAGCCGCACCAAGATGGTATTCAAGGATGGCCGATTCCAATACGTCCAAGATAGCGACGCCGTGTCTAAGGCGCAGCAAAATCTTGACGAGTACTACCGCGAGAAGGAACTAGCCGCCAAGAAGAAGCAAATCGAGGCTGAGCGGCAACTTGAGCTTGAGGGGTTAAACGCCGAGAAGAAGCGCATAGAGGAACGCATCAAGTACTGGCGCAACTTCCTTAGCGATATGAGCGGCGTGTACAGCAGCGGCTTGAACGACCTGTCGAACTACGTCAACCAGTGGAACAGTTACGTTGATAGCATGAAAAAACCAGATACTACTACTGGTGGTGGTTCCACTACTGATGATGATAATGATAACCCATCTGGCGGTAGCGATGTTCCGTCTGGGCCAACACCCACACAGGTTGCACAAAACGAGAAGATAGCAGCAAAGTATCCACGCAATAAAGGATATAGTTCGGCTAACAATAGCCAGTACGATTCTTCGACCACTAAGAAAATCCAGGCGTGGTATGGTACGTCTGCTGATGGCATTTGGGGACAGAACTCGTATGCGGCGGCTAATAACCGAAACATTGATTCTGCGGCTGGTTTGTACTATGCCGTTAAGAATACCTACAGCTCGTTTGCTGAGTTCAAGCGGATGGGCGGTTATGCTGGCGGTACACTTAGAGCGTCTGGTGGCTTACACATGGTTGGCGAAGGTGGCCCAGAGCTGCGGGTGCTAAACAAGGGTGATGGCGTGATACCTGCTAAGCAGACGGCGACGCTGTGGAGCTTTGCTAATGACCCAGCCAAGTTCCTGCAAAACATCGCCAACTACGGCGGTGGCAGAAGCGATGTCATCAACGTGCAGAACGTGACGTTGCCGAACGTGCGTAACGCCCAAGATTTCGTGGCAGGTCTGCGCAACTTGGCATATCAGCGGGCTTACGCTCGATAAGATAGCGGTGGGGATGTATGGGGCATCTTGTGCATCCCCGCTATATCGTGAGGTGATAATCAATTGGATGCAAAGAAAGAAATTTTGGATAGCATTGAAATTTTAATCGAACGCGCCATGTCCAAGACCACGCAAGCATACGCCGGGTCTATATCCGCTGTCAACGATGACGGCACATGCGATGTGGTATGGAATGGCAAGGTTTTTAAGATGCTTGTATTTGGCGGCACACCAGCGGCAAACAAGGATTGCAAGATTATCGTGCCGCAGGGCAACCAGAATCAAGCGTTCGCAATTTGTTAAAGAAAGGAGGAGTTGCGTATGGCGCTAACCAAGCCCATATTGAATACGCCGCCAGCATTTGATGCGATGACGGCATATACATTCACGTTCGTGGCGCAAGGTGGCGACCAAGTGGCTGGCAACACGTTGACCATCACAGAGCAAGAATCTGGCACGGTGGTATACAGCGGCGCTGTCACGTCGTTCGTGCTGGAGCATACGGTTCCTGCTGGTACACTGACCAACGGCACCTACTACTCGGCATATGTCGTGACGAGAAACGCCGCAGGTGATACGTCGCCGCAGTCTGATGCCGTGCAGTTCTATTGCTACACGATGCCGAGCTTCTACATCGAGAACATGCCCATCAACAACGTCGTTCAGAACTCGCAGTTCGCTTTCACGACGTTCTATAATCAAGCCGAGCAAGAGCCGTTGCAGAGCTACGTTTACAACTTATATGATGCTCAGCAGGTCTTGATTGCAACCAGTGGCACGAGATACGTTGGCGATGCGCAGACGATGCCGGTGCGCGTATCGTATATCTTCACAGGTATGCAGAACAACACCGTGTACTATGTGCAGGTCGTCGGTGTGACCAAATACAACACCCAGCTTCAAACCACGCTAACAAGATTCGTCGTGCAGTACACTACGCCGTCTGTGTTCACGGCATTGCAACTTTCCAACAACTGCGTCGAGGGCTATATATCCATGCGCTCAAACCTCATTGTTATCAAGGGTGAGAGTCGTCCCGGCGACCCCGTATACGTCGATGGTAACACGGCGGTTGATGTCCGTGGTGATGGCAGTTCTGTTGGCTGGTACGAAGGCTTTGCTATGCCCGACGATTTCACGGCGTCTGCATGGGGTCGAGATTTCGCCACTGACGGCTCAAGCATCATCAGCTTGGCATCTAAGACCGGCGAGATGTTTGTCGTATGGCTGGCGAAGAACAAAGCTGGGCAGGTGTACGCCGTCGGTCAGTTTGCCGTTGGCGGCTTTGCATACTATATATATAGCGACGCCATCGATGCGCCGACATCTACCGATAAGGTGCAGATATGGTTGCGGCGCGTTGGCAACTTGTATGATGTGCAGGTGCATAAAATTGAAGAAGATGAGGAGGGTAGCTGATGTTTGGAATTTGCGGATACAACTTTTGCCGAGATAAGAACGCTCTGGACGAGACGGCTATCCCCGCTCACAACATCACGGCAATCACTCTTGAGCATGGCATCTTCGACCATTGGAACGTGACGCGAGATGCCAACAGCCCATATAGCCCTGACATCCCGACGACATGGGATGCTATGACGGTAATGGATGCCAACTTTGATGGAACGCTGGATGCGGGCAATATCGACTTTGCCCTGGAGAGCATCGACGGCTTTAGAATCAAGCGCCGCAAGGTTGGCGAGTTCGATTGGGTGACGCTCAAGTACATCCCTGTTAGCAGCGTGTCCGACTACCAGTTCAGCCTTGTTGACAATTTGGTGCAGAGCCTTGTCGAGTACGAGTACGCCATCGTGCCCGTGTTGAACAATGTCGAGGGCAACTATATCACGGAAAGCATCGGCGCAAAATTCGACGGCGTGTTCATTTGCGACGCTGACACTATCTACAAGTTCTACGCTGGAGTGGCATATGGTGCCAATGAGCGTGTGCATAAGGTGGCGCTGTTTGAGCCGTATGGCCGCAAGTACCCCGTGGTGGTCAGCAATGCTCTGCTGAACTACGAGACGGGCAGCGTTCAAGGCACGGTATTGCCGCCGAACTTCCTGAAAGACGGCAACCTCAATCCGCTCAACATGGTCAAAGAGCGTAAAGCTCTGCTGGACTTCCTGACGAACAAGAAGGCAAAGATTCTCAAGGATTGGAACGGCAACATCTGGTGCTGCGTGATTGTTGGCTCGCCCACTACGGCGTACAACGACAAGTCTGGCATGAGTATTGCCGACGTTTACGCAACATGGGCAGAGATTGGCGACGCTAACAGCCAGACAGACCTATACAACGCTGGACTTATCAAGGATTTGGGGTGATGTAGATGCCCAGTCAGAACGAATATAACGTCTCGTTACAAGCCAACCGTAACACGCATGTCAAGGTTGAGCTGATGGACTACAACTACATCATCCTTGACAATCTTGAGGGCAACCTGTTGTCTGGCACCGTGACGATTGATTCCGAGAGCGATGTGCGCAGGACTTGCCGCATTGAGATGGTGGTCAGCGACGCATCGTTTGACGTTGGCACTGGTGGTAAGATATGGCTGAACCGGCTCATCAAGGTGTCGGTCGGCGTGGATGATATGCGGAGTGGGGAGACGGCATGGACGAACCTTGGCATCTTCCTTATCAACTCGCCAACCTACAGCTATGACGCTACGACCAGCAATTTGAACTTTGAGGCCGTAGACCTGATGTCGCTGCTAACGGGTATGCGTAACGGCTACCTGACCGGCATCACATATGAGGTGCCGCAGGGTTCCAATGTCCGCGAGGTCATCATCGCCGTACTCAAGGAGAACGGATTCGACCAGTACGTTGTGTCCGAGTGCAAGAACGTCGATGGCGCACTACAGAACGTGCCAAACGATATGGAATGGGGGCAAGGCTCGACGTGGTACGATATCCTTGCCGACATGCGAGATATTCTGCCCAACTACCAAATTTATTTCGATGTCAACGGCGTGTTCCATTACGAACCGATACCGGCAAGCGCATCCGACCCCATCTTGGTCGACACCGAGGTATGGGATGAGAACGTCATCAGTGAGGGCATCCCCGTCAACTTTGAGGAAATCAAGAACGTTGTCGAGGTATATGGGGCGTCGCATGATGCGCTGGACTTTAGTATCGAGACGACCATCAGCGGTACAAACATCAGCTTGAGCATCCCCAGCCTTGAGGAGTTGAAGGAATACACGACGATTGGATGGACTATGGGCGCTGATGTTAGCGGCACAGCTATCACGCTGACCGTCAACAGCTCACTTGGCCCGCATCCACTGGTAAACATGAGCGGCGGTGCCATTACATCGCTTGCTAAGAACACGTTCTGGGTGGCGACATATCAAGCCGACAATACATGGCTGTTCATGGGGCACCAGCAAGCACAGGGTATCGCCAAAGAGGAGAATCCTGAGTCGCCGTTCTATGTCGGCGCTGTTGGCGAAATCAAGCTGGTGCTGTATGGCGGCGAGTATGCCAATATCTCAACGGATGAACTTGCCCAGCAACGCGCCGAGTACGAGATATACAAGCGCTGTCAGCTGAATGACGCTATCACGGTAACGAGCGTACCGATATATTGGCTTGATGTCAACTGGAAAACGAGATACCGTCAGCGCCACGGCACGGAGGTACACGAGTACTCCATCAAGAATATAAGCATGGGATTGACGCCTGAAGATACGGCGACAATCACGCTGAACAGGTTTTACCCCTACTACGAAAATTATTGATTGAAAGGAGGATGTTATGAGCACTAGATATCCATACTATCAATACACGACCTTCCCCAACAGCGTCCAGACGTTCGTGACGATGCTTGATGTGCTGTCGTCTGATGCTACTGCGTTGGCCGGATATCAACAGGCGATGGAAGCTGGCGATACAGCAATGGCGCAGACATGGTATCAGCAGATATCCAATGCATCGCAGAAAATCATAGATGCCCAGAAACTGAACACGCTGATAGATACATGCATGGCGCTGGAAGAATTTTACAAGGATGATATCCAGACATGGCTTGAGGGCCAGCAAGCGACGTGGCAGGATAGGGTTGACCAGTTCAACTACATGGGCTTGTTCTCGGCATCCACGCAGTACGAGGTTAACAACTTTGTGCTGTACACCATCAACGGCGTCCAACAGCTGTACATTTGCATTGCACGGCCACCTGTTGGGACTACGCCGACCAACCTGACGTACTGGCGCATCCTGACCGTGCGTGGCGAGCGTGGTGCAAGCGGCACATCCATGGTGTTCCGGTACGAATGGAGTAGCGCCAGCGAGTACGAGGTACAGGACATCGTGAGCTATAACGGCGCACTATGGGGATGCTTGGTGGCTAACCAGAACCAGACGCCGCAGGAAGGCTCGACGTACTGGCAGTTGATTTACAGCTCTAAGCAGACGCAATATCCCGTGCAAGCTGAACAGCCGACTGCTCAGGCATCTGGCGACCTTTGGTTTAAGGTGGTGTAAGCATGGCCGATATTGCAAGGGTACAGGACATCCACTATCAGGATGCGATGCTCAAGCAGCAGTACGTCGAGTATTGCAAGGCTGGCAACTACGCATCGGCTGGCAACCTGCTGTTGGGCAATCCCCAGCTGGACACTAAGGCGCTGACGGCGAACCTGTTCAACGCCATTGCCGATGAATTGACGACGTTGCAGGGCTACTACACGGATAACGTGACGACGCCAATGGCGAACCTGCTGACGGCATTTAACCTGCTGGTTGCCAACTTCAAGGACTTGCAGGAATGGGAGGCCGCAACAACCTACGAGCGGTACATGTTCGTCCACTATCAGGGCGACGTATATATGTACATCAACGAAACGGCCGGTGTTGCGCATCTGCCGACCGACACGACGTACTGGGCGTTGATTGGATTGCGTGGCGAACAAGGCGCTGGTGATACCGGCCTGAATCTGCGGTACAACTGGTCGTCTGGCTTGGAATACAACCCGCTGGATGTCGTGTACTACAACAACGTGCTGTGGGTGGCTAAGCTCACGAGTACTGGACAAACGCCGCAAGCTGGTTCGGAATACTGGCTCGGCATAATTGAAAACACGCCCGCAAAGATTTATAGCTCGGTTGAGGAGCCGACCGATAAATTCACAGGGCAGATATGGATTAAAATGAAGGAGTGATGAGATAGATGGCGCAAACATATGACATCGAGATGAACCGCTACAACGGCACCGACTACGACACGTTGTATCCCAAGACCCACATCGGCAATGTCGACGGCATCACTGGCGCTGTGTCCAACATCATGCAAGCGGACTTGTTTGATGGCTATTCGTTAATAAGTAATGAGAATGGCAAAATAGCTACGGGCACCGTGACGGTTACTGAGCTGAAGAGATTGGAGGGCGTTACTGGCAATGTGCAGGCGCAAATCAATGAGCTGGGCACTGTCAAGGCTAATAAATCCAAAGATACCGACATGACCTTGCTCGCTTCTAGTTGGATAACAGATGGGTCAACTGGATTGCCGTCGTATGTTATCCAGAGCGATTATATCACCACCACATCCAACCAAGAGGTAATTCCGGGACTGAACATTACTGCCGACCAGCTTACGGCTCTACAAGCAGCAAACTTGCAGGATGGTGGACAGATAACAAACGGTCTTATCATCTTGGCATATGGTGAACAGCCCACCATTGATATTCCTATCCGCATTATCTGGAGAGGGGATGCTTACTGATGGCAACATTGTTTAAGGTTGGCGGTGGAGCAGCACCCAAGCCCACGGCGTTATTACAGGTCACAGTAGATACTGGCTCAGTGGTTACGGCTACATTGGGCGATGTATCTACGACACTTGTTGAAGAGCCTGCGGGGGGGGTGTCTACACCTGCAAGCTCAAGAATTTCGGACTGTACACAGTGACAGCGACTAAGGATGGCGCAAGTGCCAGTACGACAGTTGAGGTGTTGGAAGCGACAACGTATAGTGTGACGCTGGCGTATGAATTTAATGTAAACGTCACAGCCATTAACAACAGTGCTGGACACGCAAAAGTTATTATCAACGGTGTTCCGTACATCAATTCTGGCACTATCAAGGTCGCTGGTGGTACTACAGTCACTCTTTATGCTAACGGATATGGTAGCACTCACGGCCAAATATTGGTGAATGGTGAAAGTGTCGGTGCCGGTACAATTAGACAATATGATGTTACGCCTAACACTGATATGAATGTCACATTAACTATTGCTTACGTTTCTGGGTACTTTGCTGGTAGAGTGACAGCTACATATCCGATTTAAATTTAACCTGCAACTCTTTATGGGTTGCAATCCATAATAAAAAAAGGAGCAAAAACAATATGGCAACAATCTTTAGTATCGGCGGGGGGGGTACTCTCCTAACTGCTAAAATAGTGGTGACAGCCCCAACAGGCAGTACGGTCACAGCCACGCTTGATGGCAAGACCACGACTGCAACTGAGAGCAGTGGTACATGGACGTTCACAGTCCATCAATTTGGCACCTATACCATCAATGCAACATTGGGCGACCAAAGTGCCGAGACTACGGTCAGCGTGACGGAAGAAAAGACGTATGAGGTTAGTCTGGCATATACGGCAACGGTAAACGGTCAAAGTAATGGCGGTCAAACCATGGGCTGCTATATATATGCCACTATTAATGGTGTTATTTATGGTCGAGCTGCGCAATGGAGAGGTCTACCAAATAATTTGCAGGTAGCGCTTAATACACCGTGTACTATCAATATTACTCCAGGTGGTAATCGCGCTGGCGTATTTTTAAACGAAACGAAAGTGTATGACTCTTACACTCAATCTGGAACATACTCGTTTAACATTACAGCCGACACGTTGATGGTGTGGGCGTATAGCGATGGAGGCTATAACGGTACCCTGCGTATCACGATGCCCGTCACCTCAACTCAAGCCCTGCAAATTGAAAATGACGGCCTGAAGCTTGCCTTGCAAACTTTGGGCGTGGACACTACGGAGCCAACTACCCCTGACCTGATTGAAGGAGAGGCGGTGGTTGTGGAATAAAGAAAGGATGGAAATAGATGGCAACAATTTTTGGCGTCGGTGGTGGAGCGACCGGTGGTGGCGGCACCACTGATAAAGTACCTGTATTAAATGAGGATTTTACCTATACAGGAAATTGTGAGGTGTTCGACGACAGCGACGCCGTTCTGGGCACGCAGTGGCGGATCAAGTTCTACACCAGCGGCACACTGGTCACCAACCGGGATTGGGTGGTGGATTTGTTCCTGGTGGGGGGAGGAGACAACGGCAACACTGGTTCCACGCTTTCTGGTAAGGACGGAGGCTATGGTGGTGCCTGCCAAACGGCTCGAAACATCACGATTACAGCTGGGATCAGCTATCCAATTATCATTGGGGGCGCAGGAGGATCTTCTAGGGCCTTTGACGCCAGTGCGACCGGTGGCGGCGGCGCGGCAAAAGGTACCGGCGGCGCTGGTTCCTCGAATTCATCTATTTCTGCCAAAGCTGGCGGCGCGGGTAGTGCTGGAACCCCTGAATTTGGTGAAACCGGCTCCACCATGTACGGCGGCGGGGGAGGCGGAGGCGGAGGTGGTGGCTTAAACGTCAACTTAATTGGTGCCGGTGGTGCGGGAGGTGCCGGTGGCGGCGGCGCAGGAGGGAGCGGAGCATATCGCACTGGTAATAGCGGCAGCCCTGGTACCACAAACACAGGCGGCGGCGGGGGAGGAGCCGGTGGCGTTTATATGTCGGCATCGTCCTCGATTACTGGTGGCGCTGGCGGTTCGGGAATCGCTATTATCCGAAAGGCCAAGAATTAAGGAGGTGCCGCAATGAATTACGCACTGGTGGAAAACGGGGTCGTGACCAACATCATCTGGCTGAACGAGCGGAACGCGGGGGAGTGGCCCAACGCTATTAAGTTGCAAGACCGGCTAGTAGAAATTGGCGACACCTATACGGACGGTAAGTTCTACCGTGATGGCATTGAGGTATTGACTGCTCTTGAGGCAACGTCTCAGATGCTTAACACGGCTAACCAAGCAGTCTCGACATATGAGGCGGCTATGCAAGTCCTCGGCGTTGATACTACCGATGTTGAAGATTGACAACACGACAATTCAAGAATCTAACCGGCGTTACTACCGTGCTCTTGCGGTGGTAGCGCCGTATATTTTAAGGAGGTAAACAATGCGCAACGATATTATGGAGCAAGTGCTGGCTATTAAGGCCAGTATGGATGCCGCTGCTGGATTTCTTACCGACCAGCAAGCGGCTAAAGCGCCCCTGCTGTATCCAAGATGGAGCGCAGACGGCGTTGAGTATAAGGTTGATGACCGCGTGTACTATGCCCCAACTGAGCAGCTGTACAAAGTCGTCACGGCGCATACATCCCAAGCAAGCTGGACGCCTGACGTGACCCCTGCGCTGTTCAACGTCATCGACGTGGAACATGAGGGCACCAAGGATGACCCCATCCCTGCGGCGAGAAGCATGGTCTACGTCTACGGCAAGTACTACAGCGATGCCGAGGATGGCAACCTGTACCTGTGCGAGCGTCAGGGTGCAACTGCGGGCGAGACCATCACCCTGCACTATATGCCGCATGAACTGGTCGGCCAGTACTTCGCGCTGGTTGAGGACAAGACCCCTGCGACTGAGGAGGATGAATAATGTCCACGATTAGAGCAGCAGACGGCGGCTACCTGCTTAATGCCGCGCAATTTGAATATACCAAGGATGAGCTGGGTCGTCCCGTCCTGAACACCAAAGGTGGTGCGGCTGGCGGCGATGGCTCTGGCGACTTCATGGCCGATGGCTCTGTCGCTATGACTGGCAACCTGAACATGGGCGCTAACGCCATCCTTGGCGTCAAGTCCATCAGCAACACGGATAGCGGCTTAGCGATTGAATCCGAGACCAGCATGAACAACCACCGCATTACCGACCTGCTGGCTCCTGTCGACGATAACGATGCCGCTACCAAGGCGTATGTAGATGGCGCTCGCACTGCCGATTTAGATATGAACGAACACGCTATTCTCAACGCCCACAAGATTAGCACCGATGGCCCAGCACCATTGTATATTGGCCCGACTATTGAGTCTGGTGAGGTCAATGCACCTCGGCTGACTGCTACCACGGCTGGTGAGGCGGCGTTCGTCAAGGCATCTACTCAGGCTGAGTACATCCCTATCAACATTGGCGCTCCCACGGCAACAACCCATGCAACCACCAAGGGATATGTCGATGGCAAGGTCGGCGCTGTGCAAGCATCTGCACTCCTCAAGTCTGGCGGCAAGATGGCTGGCAAGCTCATCCTGCGTGGTGAACCTACAGATGCCAACGAAGCGGCTACTAAAGATTATGTTGACATGGTGTTGCCTGATTTTACTGATGCCGACAATGGCAAGGTGCTTGGTATTGTAGACGGCGCATTGGCATGGGTCGACAAGGCTTAACAATATAGAAAGGATGGATTTGAACTATGGCAAGATTCTGCGGAGGCATCAAGCTTGACGGCACCCTCAAGGTTATCAATGGCGTCATCTGCGACGCTGCGGCTACTACTGTTGATGTTACCAAGGCTGTGACTGGTTGCGGCCAGCTCTGGGATGGCGCTCTGTTTGCTAAGGCGTTCGTCAACAACGCCCCTGTTATCACCCTTCACAACAGCGAGGGTGAGGAAGTTGGCACCCCCGTTAAGGTGCGCGGCAATTGCGGAGTAGGTCTGGATGGTCGGTTCTTCAAGCTGGTCAACGGCGTGGTCAGCCTTCAGGATGGTTTCCTGCTGACCGTTATTGCTGTGCCTGACACCGCTACCATCACCGTGATGGATGCTGACAGCGAGGAGGTTGAACCTGTTACTGGCAAGACCAACGTGTTCTTGCTGAGTGGCATTGGCGACCAGTATAGCATCACCGTACAGAAGGATGGTTACACTGGTAAGTCCCAGACCATTACGAACAACGGCGACCAGACCATTACCATTGAGCTTGAGGAAGAGCCTCAGACCTAATCTATATGAAAGGAGTTGGTGGAGGTGAACATTGCATTAGCAGGTACTAAGGTAACGCTTGACACGCATACCTTAGCGTTTCAGAAGAACAACCTCGTTAATGAAATCGTCGTCACTGTTGATACTGATGAATCTTGGACGTACCGATTGGACGTCAAGTATTCAAAGGAAGATTGCTCCGGAACCCCGCTTTACAACATCATCAACCTTGACCGGCAAGGCGACACTTTGAGTGTCACGCTGACTATGGATATGTTGCCATTCAACGGCAAGTACACCATGCAGTTCCGTGGCGTTGACCCTGATGGCAAGGTATATCACAGCGATACATTTGATGTCTGGGCAAAGTATAGCATTGAAGCACCCGACAAATACGACCCTGTACCTAGTGAGTTCTACCAGATTGAGGAGAACATCACGGAGGCAAACCAACATCCTCCTAAACCCGGCCCTAACGGCTACTGGCTGGTATGGAACACGACTACCAAGCAATACGAGCAAAGCGACATTGCCTTACCTGAAGGTACGTTGCCAGAGATTAGCGACGCTACCAAGGGATGGTACTTGAGCAATGACGGCGAGCGCATCTACTGGACAGAGGTGCAAGGCGGTGGTGGCGAGGGTGCCATTGACGCCATTGAGGTCAACGGTGTTGAGCAACCCATCGTCAACAAGACTGCACAGCTGATGATTGACAAGGCCACGGTTGGACTTGGTGATGTTGACAATACGAGCGATGCCGACAAGCCCGTATCTACGGCTCAAGCCAACGCCATTGCACAGGTGCAGGATAATCTTGACCTGCTGTCTAGCAACCTTGCTGACGGAACAACCAAGGTTAAGACGGCTGAGACTGCTGACAGCGTGGAGTGGACTGGCATCAAGGGCGCACCCACCATCCCCACAAAGACATCCGAGCTTGAGAACGACAGCGGGTATATCGGCGCAGATGCTTTGGCCGACTATGCCAAGACGGCTGACATCCCGACCAAAGTAAGCCAGCTGGATAACGACGCCAACTATATCACGGCTGAGCAAGCGCCCGTGCAATCGGTCAACGGCCAGACTGGTGCTGTAACCATCGATGTGCCTGACCCCTATACTCTGCCTGTTGCCACGCCTGATACGCTGGGCGGTGTCAAACCTGATGCTAAGACCGACGACATGACTACAGCTGTTGGCGTTGATGCCGATGGCAAGCTCTGGGTTAAGGCTGGTGGCGGCACTGGACTTGATAGCGTCACAGCTGACAAGGTGATGTTCACTGATGACCTTATATTTACCTACCAGTTCGGCAAGTACACGCCAACCGGTGGCAAGGTCACGGTGCCAGCTGAGGACAAGAGCTTGCTGGATGTTCTGAATGATGCATATAGCGAGGACAAGAACCCGACCGTTACCCAGCCTACCGTCACTGTGTCCAGCACTACGGCGAGGGCATATGAGGTCGGCACCAGCGTAACGCCAGCATATAGCGGGACATTCAATGCTGGTAGCTACCAATATGGCCCAAGCCCGACTGGTGCTGCTATAACCGCATGGGCGGCAAGCAACAACATTACGACTGAAACCAAGGACACGCAGACCGGCACCTTTGCGGCATATGTCGTGCCCGATGGCGCTAACTACCGCATCACGGTCAGCGGTACATATAGCGATGGCTCTGTCCCTGTCACGGCTCTCGGCAAGCAATATACTGCTGGGCAAATCAAGGGCGCTACCAAATCAGCACAGACCGGTGCTATCACTGGCTACCGCAACAGCTTCTACGGCACATTGACCGACAAGAGCGCCGAGGTCAATAGCGCTACCATCCGTGGGCTGTCCCAGAAGTCCGGTAAGGCTCTGGCTAACGGTAACAGCTTCACCGTCAATGTTCCTGTTGGCGCTCAGGTGGTGCTCATTGCTTACCCTGCCACTTTGCGCAATATCACATCCATTAAGGATGTCAATGGCTTGAACGCCGATATCACATCTGCCTTTGCATCGTCTACTGTTGATGTTGAGGGCGCATCTGGGTATACCGCTATCAGCTACAAGGTATACCGGCAAGACTACGCCAAACCGAACGACACGGCGAACAAGTACACCGTTACCATTTAAGAAAGGAGGTCAATCATGGCGATTGCAAATCTACCCAAGCTAAACTTCTCGGTGCCATTTGCTATGACTGCGGCACTACCAGTCGAGTACAATGCGTACTTCGATAACTACGCTGACGCCGTTGCAGCTGCGGCTACTGCTGAAGCACCTGGCTCATCCAATACGGTCTACTACTACGGCCAGAAAATTGTAGTAGTAGGCGATACGTCTGCTGACCTCTATATCATCCAACCTGACGGCACATTGAAGGCCGTCGGTGAGGGCGGTGGTGGAACTGGTGACGGCGACAAGTCCTTCACGTTCACGCAGTCGGTTGCGGCTGAGACATGGAGCATCACGCATAACCTTGGCAAGTATCCATCCGTCACCGTCGTGGACTCTGGCGGCAACGTTGTTATTGGCGATGTCGAGTATACCAGCGTGAACGCATTGACGTGTACATTCAGCGCCCCATTTAGCGGCAAGGCATATTTGAATTAAAGAAAGGGAGGACGATATACATGAGCATAAAATTCCTTACGTCGCTTGACCTCCTTCAGAACGAGTTGCAGAACGTCGTGATTCAACCGCTGACTACGGCTCCTGCTTCTGCTAAGGCTGGTCAGATTTACTACAACAGCACCGACAAGTTCATCTACCGTTACGACGGCACTGAGTGGAAGCCTGTCGGTGTCGTTTACAACCAAGGCAGCTCTACTGGAGCTGTCATCACGGGCTTAGATGCAAGTGGCAACGTCACCACAACTAACGTTGTCGGCTTGACTCTGGCTGGCTATACCCCTGTTGAGGGCGGCTATGTATCCAACAATATGTCGCTGGCTGATGCCTTTGCAGCGCTGGATGCAGCTGTTAAGAACGCCGTGGCTGGCGGTGGTGAGGTCAACCAGAACGCATGGAGTAACATCAGCGTCAAGGCACAGAGTGATGCTACTACAGCTGTTGACGGTCAGACCGCTGACGCTACCATTGCCGCTGGTTCCAAGACCGATACGTTTGCTGTGGCAAGCGGCAACAAATGGATTGACATCAACGGCGATGGCAAGCAGCTCAACTTCGGCCATAGCTTGAGCGGCGTTACTGCTGGTACTACTGGCGATGCAAGCCATGTCGCCAAGGTGACGGTTGATGAGGCGGGTCACGTCACTGGCGTTGAAGCCGTGACTATTACCCCTGCGGCTATTGGTGCTGCAACCTCTAATGCTGCATCTACTGCGCAAGCCGCTGCCGAGGCCGCTCAGACTGCCGCTGATAATGCCCAGAGCGCCGCTGAGGCTGCACAGGCTGAGGCTGAAAGTAAGGTGGCATCTGTTGGCGCTACTGCCAATGGAGGCATTACCATCAGTGGCACGGCTACCGCACCTACCGTCGGCATTAAGCTCGACCCCGCTACTGGCAACGCTGCATCTCTTGGTGCTAACGGCCTGATGGTTACAGTGCCGGAAGTTACCGTACCTGAGTACACCATCGCCAAGCTGGGCACTGCCACCAGCGGTTATCTAGCAACCTACCAGCTTCAGAAGGATGGCGCTGCTGTCGGCGTCAACATCGACATCCCCAAGGACTACCTCGTGAAGTCCGCAAGCATCAAGACATCTACGGGCGATGGCGACCCTTCTGGTTTCCCTGCTGGCACCAAGTACATCGACTTCGTTATCAACACTCATGATACGGCATCTGGTAGCGGCACCGAGTCCCACATCTACCTGAATGTCGAGGACTTGGTAGATGTGTACACCGCTGGCAACGGCATTGCTATCAGCGACGAGAACGTCGTGTCTGCTAAGGTGGTTGCTGCTAACGGCCTGAGCATGGATGCTACCGGCATCAAGATGAGCTTGGCATCTACCTCTGCGGCTGGTGCTATGTCCAGCGCTGACAAGGGCAAGCTCGACTTAATTGATGAAGGCGCTACTGCCAACACCATCACCCTGAACGGCACCGAGACTGCCGACCCCAGCTTCTATGCGCCGATTACTGCTGGCACTAACGGCCAGTACCTCAAGTCCAACGGTTCCGGTGCGCCCACTTGGGAAACGTTGCCGACCATCCTCAAGAAGTACAGTGCCAACAACACAGCTCTGACCGCATCTGGCGGCGCTTTCACTTGGAGTATCCCTGCGGCTACTCATGGTGTGTCCAACCCCATGACCGTACAGCTGTTCGAGGTGGCAAGCGGTGCCATGGTCATCGCTGATACCGTGGTGGCATCTAACGGCAACGTGACCATCACTATCAACGATACCGCATCTGCTGGTACCCTGGCTACTGGTACTTACAAGGTCGTTATCGTGGGCTAACCTCGGCTGTATAAGGAGGTTGACCTATGAAAAATTTAGGAAGATATAGTGACGCTCTTGATATCCCGCGCAAACAAGACGTTGACGCTGTTCGTGACGCAATCCCGACCAAGACGAGTCAGCTCACCAACGATAGCAACTACGCTACGACTGGCGACCTGCCGACTAAGACAAGCGATTTAACGAACGACAGCGGTTATATCACGTCGGCTCAGGCTCCTGTTCAATCTGTGGCTGGTAAGACTGGCGCTGTGGTGCTTACTCAGGACGATGTGGGCGATGGCACGACTTATGTTCGCACCCACAACGACTTCACTACTGCGCTCAAGAACCAAATCGGCACCAACGAGGACAACATCGCCATGTTGGATAGCGATGTTGAGTCCTTACAAACCGACGTTGGTACGCTCAAGACTAACGTGAGCAATATCCAGACGGCGTTGTCCAGCAAGCAGGATACCATCACTGGTGGTGCATCTACTATCGTCGATGATAACCTCACGGCGAATAGGGCGTTAGTGTCTAATGCAAGCGGCAAGGTAGCTGTGAGCGCCGTTACAAGCACCGAGCTTGGATATCTTGATGGCGTGACCAGCAACATTCAAACCCAGCTGAACAGCAAGCTCAGCTCTGCGCCTGTTACTAGCGTCAACAGTAAGACCGGTGCGGTTACATTGAGCGCATCTGACGTTGGTGCTGTACCGACCACTCGCACCGTCAATGGCAAGGCACTGTCCAGCAACGTCACACTCTCAGCATCCGATGTTGGGGCGTTACCTGATACTACATCTATTCCATCGGCTACATCTGACCTGACTAATGATAGCGGGTATGTGGCAATTGTAATGCAAAGCACCCAGCCAACTGGACAATCTAGAGGCGACTTCTGGTATCGTACCATAGCTGCTACTGGCTAAAATTTATAGGGAACACAAGATGGCAAATCTGCTGTCAAGTGTTCCCTATTTTTTTTACGATTGTTTAATTGGATTTTGCTTGCAATTTGCGGCTTGAATTTAACCCATCAAGTTGGGTTCATCGAGTACCCGACGAGCCAAACCCGCCAATCCCTCTGCTTGTTTCATTGAGGTTGTCAACTTCCTGCAACGCTACATCAAGTACGGGCAGGATTGTAAACTGACAGATACGGTCGCCGTCATGCACAATGCGGGTCTCACTACTATCGTTATGCAGGGGGATGAGCCATTCGCCACGATAATCAGCGTCGATTACACATGTACCCTGTGCAGGACGCAAACCCTGCTTAGAAGCCAGACCGCTACGGGCGTAGATGGGAGCGTAGAAGCCGATGGGGATTTCGGTTGCAATGCCAGTGCCAATCATCACGGTCTCATGCGGGCGAATCTTGATGCCACGACATTCCTTGATCTCAACGCCGCCATTCCATTCATGGTACACGGCATCGGGGATATGGGCATACAGGTCAAAGCAAGCATCGCTGGCATGAGCTTTGATGGGCATCTTGGCCGTCTCAGCCAGCCGTTTAATCTTCACGTCTATCATTGGGGTCTACCTCCATATATTTTTCTTCAAACTCGCCAGTGTCCATGAACACCACGTCATTGCGGTTGCATGTATCCGACCAGATGCCGTTGACGATGTACAAGTCCTCCTCACGGCTCAGCATGACCACATAGCCGTTGTTCATAAGTATTTCGGCAACGGTTGTTGCATCGGAGTAGTTATCGATGGAAACTTCAAATTCGCTCATACCTTGGCTCCTTTCTGTGTCAGCTCCATGAACATAGGCAGCGTCTCAATCCAATCGCAAAGCATCTGCCAATCGGGCAAGGCATGATGACGGCGCTGCTGATAGATGGTCTTGAGCTGCTGATAGTTGGTGGTCATGCCTGCTGTAAGCTCAAAGCCAGACGGCGTGTTGTACAGCATGAACAGGCGGGCAGATGTAATGATGTCGTTGTGGATGTCCTCGCCGTTCTGCTTGCGCTCAAGCAGGTTGTTGTAGGTGTTGACCTTCTCTTGCAGGATGGCGATAATGCGGTCGTCGACGTACTTATTGCATTGCTCGGCAACGTTGAACTTGTTGAGCTTGTGCATGGTGGACTGAGATGATACGATGTCAAACCAATGGTATCTCTCGCCTTCCACCCATGCCTTGTTGCTGAAGGTAAGGTCGAACTGGACGATGATGCCCTTGAGGGCGTTGTCATGGCCTTCGCCTGTATGACAGCTTGTGCAAGCTTGGATGCCGGGGGTCAGCTCGCTGGTCAGATTGTCGATATTTACTGCCTTTGGGTACTTGGCTGTGCGGATAGCCCGCTCCAGCCCATATACCTCAACATTTGCAATTTTTGGCATTACTTACAACCTCCACAGCAATCGCAGCTGCTGTCATCGTCCATTTCGGCAAACACCTCGTCCATCACATTAAACACGTCAATGTCAACCATGAAGATATCGCTGCCATCCTCCCAGAAATTGTATGTCACCATGCCGACCTCATAACAATATTCCTGCATGTCAGTATCTACATCATCGACAATAGGCAACCATACACGCTCGCCAATGCGGGGGATGACGAACGGTGCATACGGCTCAAGAACGAATGTATGCTCCTTATGGCACTCAGTTTTGCCGTCAACAAAATATCTCAGCATATACTTAGTCATTATTTATTCCTCCCAGTCATAAAGTTTGCAAAAGAATTCGATGCGGTCATCGCCAATGATGCGCTGCTTGACAATGTACAGCTCTTGGTCGGTGATGTCGGCATCAACTGGCAAGCTTACCAAGTCGCCAATGGCAGGTTCACCAAGCAGGTCATCTGGGTTACATGTGCAGAACAGCTCCTCATTGTTGAGTTTGCCAATGTAGAACAGGTATGTGTAATCAATCATCCGCATTTACCTCGTCATAATATTTTGAATATAGCACGACGTGTCCAGCATCTATCGTGCGCTTGACGTCGATGATGCGCTGGTTAGAGGAGCCACGGAATGGCAGGGATATATCCCGCAGCTCTTCGATATATGCGCCATCAACAACCACGTCGACCCAACTAATCAAACCACGGCTCATAGCGCCACCATCCTCAACAACATCTTCCCATGTATATCCAGTCCATAACCACACGGTCTTGCCCATATCCTTAGCTTTAGCTATTAGATATAACAGGTCGATTTTACCGCTTGCCGATTGGTCAAGAGGTTCGCCACCAAGGATGCTTAGGCCGGCAATATACGGTAGGGCAAGTTGGTCAAGGATACGCTGCTCGACGTCCTTAGTATATGGCTCGCCATAGTCAAAGCTCTGGGCGTCCGCATTGAAGCATCCGAGACAATGACGGCGGCATCCTGATACGAATAAGGATGTACGGACGCCTTCCCCATTAGCCGTATCGCAACCGATGATGTTGGCGTATCTCATCGTTCAAACCTCTCGTGTTTGACGCGCATCTCAACCTCCTGTTGTTTGCCTTTGTTGAATGACGTCTTGTAGTCGTTTGTAAGGTAGCCCGTCACGCGCCGCAGATGCTTGATGTTGTGGCTGTTACATTGCGGGCATATGTCGTTGATGACATCGCAGTAGCCGCACTCCATACACTGGTCGTTGGGAACATTGATAGCAAAGTACGGCACGTCTTTATCCATGGCGTAGTTGACGATTGCTTCAAGAGACTCAAGGTTGTACTTGCAAGCGGCATCAAGTTCCACATAGGTGATACAACCAGCGTTGCTATATCCTGTCAGTTGGCTCTCAATATCAATCTTCTCAAAGGGTGTCATAGGAATCCATACGGGGACATGGATGCTGTTGGTAAAGAAATCTTTGTCGGATACGTTGGGAATCTCGCCGTACTTAGCCTTGAATTTCTGCATGGCGGTATAACAAAGATTTTCGGCAGGAGTGTAGTACACGCCAAAGTTCAACTTATACTTCTCTTTGAACTCAGCACAACGGTCTTTGAACAACTGTTCAATACGCTTGGCAAGTTCCATACCTTCAGGGTTGGTATGGTCACAGCCGATAAGGATTTGTAGTGTCTCAGCAAGTCCAATTTGGCCGAGAGCAAGCGTACCATGGCGCAATGCTGACCGGATGCCTTCCTCTGGTACATAGCCCGCCATGACGTGGTTCTCGTACATGAACTTTGCGCTCTCTGCCGACTGCGAGCAAATCCAATCAAAGCGCTCAAGCAGCATATCCTTGGCTTCATGGATTTTGATATCGAGGATAGACATAAACTCTTCAACAGCGTCAATATGCTCGTCACCAGCGACTTTGATATGGTCTATTGCTTCCATAGCCAGCGTAGGCATGATGACTGTTACAGGGCAAATATTGCCACGGCCATCCTTGGTCTGTGCCATGCCGTTGATATCCCAGCCGTTAGCAGTACGACATCCCATAGTGCTGAAATAGGTCTTGGGGTCAGCAACGTCATAGCCCACATTGTTCGACCAATCGACGTTGGCATAGTTGGGGTACAGCCGCAGACTTGTGGACTTGAGAGCCAACTGGAACAGGTCGTAGTTGGGGTCGTCCGGATGACGGTTGACGCCCTTCATGCACTGGAAGATGCCGCAAGGGAAGATGCTGGTACGATGCAGCTTACCGATGCCTTTGATGGATACGTCGAGCAACGCTTTGATGACCATGCGTCCTTCAGGCAGGGTGCATGTGCCGTAGTTGATGCTCGTGAAGGGCAGCTGGTTCCCTGACCGGCTCTGAAGCGTGTTGAGGTTGTGGTACATACCTTCAACGGCTTGATAGCACTCCTTGGTTGTCATATCAAGGGCGTATCTATACACCGCCTCATCGTCTTTCCACCAATCAGAATCAATAGACGAGTAACCCTCAAAACAATCAGGGTTATTGATGATGTCGTATACACGTTCTTGGACATACTGAATGTCCCGACCTGCAACGTATTTAAGACCGTAGGCATAATGCTTATAGAAGCTCTTGCGTACATACGGCACCATTGTCCAGTCAAGATGCGTTGCACTCACACCGCCAAACTGCTGGAGGCTCTGCAACTGAAAGATGACGGCAACCAGTTGGAACGCCGTGTTAATGCTTTGAGCAGGGCGCACATCGGTCTGCCGCGTGTTGAATCCATTGGCAAGTAACTGGTCGAATGGGATGCTGAGACAGTTGTGGCTACCCACCGCATAGGCATCAAGGTCATGGATGTAAACCTCGTTGTTCTCGTGGTTGGCCTTAGCTATGGGCGATACCAGATATTCAAGGGCATAGCGACGATTGACTACGCTGCTTGCCTCACCAATACGACCGCCAAAACTATGCTCGTCAACATTGGCGTTCTGGTTCTTGACATCCTTAGCTTGAAGTTTCTCGGCAACGGCATCCATCAGCTCAGCGTACTGGCTACGAGCCATCTGATGCAGGTGGCGATACTCGACATACGCCGTGGCAACTTCCTTATATTTGCTCGCCATGAGCTTCTTAACCACGGCGTCTTGAACTTCCTCGACCGCCATATCAACATTGCGTCGTGCAATATCGACGGCGACATTATTGGCAAACGTCAGCATGTCATCCGTCAGGTTGTTTGCGTACACGCTGTTGAACGCTTTGATGATGGCATCGTAGACCTTGTGCGCTTCAAACTCGACAACTCTACCATCTCGCTTGATTACATTCAAACCGTCACTACCTCCTTAGTATATCTTCTCTGCATACATTCATTGGCTTTAGCCAGCAATTCATCTAATCCAAAACCACCTGCTCGAATCACCACCGATGTGATATTGGTGTCGATGTCCACACTAGTATCAACAATCTCGGCATTGGCGATGGTCGGCGTAATACACACCTTCACATTCATATCGGGCGGATAGCGACCTAGGGCATTTGTCAACTCTTGTACTGTCATAATACATACCTCCTTACACATTATATTATATCATATTGTTGTGCGGTTGTCAAGCTTAATCTTTGCATATGATATAAGCACATACAGCCGCAAATACGGCCATAGCGGCATATAGAATCCATGTCATTTGCTCAACATCTCCTTTAGCCATGTATTACGCTGCGTGTTCTCCTCACGAGCAATACCACCGGCAATAATGCTGGTATCGCCAATTACTACCAGCCGTTCACGCGCTCTGGTGACGGCAACGTACATGAGATTGCGTGTGACCATGAACCCGTGCATAGGGTCGATGAGCACGATAACGGCCTTGGCGCTACTACCTTGGCACTTGTGGATGCTCATGCCATAAGCTTGCTTCAGCACGGCCAGACTGCCGACATTCTTAATACCATCGTCAAATTCGACTAGCACATCACTCGACTTGTCTTTGCGGTTGTACGCCACCTTACGCAGATAGCCAACATCGCCATTGGCAATCATGTCGTCGATGCCACCTTGGTAGTTGTTCTTGGTGTTGAGTACCTTGTCGCCAAGTTTTATGGCGCTGTTTTTGCGCACGGGCTTATTTGGGTTGTATTTAGCGCTGATGGCCGCATTGATGGCGTCGGCTCCTATCCGCTTATTGAATGGACATAGCACCACTATATCATCAATACCATAGCCCTCAGCAATTAGCCGGTCGTATTGCTCGACAACCTGTTGGATGGGGTTGGATTCATCCTCTGGAATAAATAAATAATCAGGAAAATCATCGCCCAAATGGTCGCAACGTCCATGCCGGATATCAGTTGCCATGGTGACAATGCCGCTTGAATTATAGCGGAAAATCTTGGTTAATTCAACACGCGGGATTAGTCCAGAATCTATCATGTCTTGAACTAATGAACCGCATTGGATGGATGCAAGTTGGGCATTATCGGCAATAAATACCAGCTTAGGCTTGTAGCCGATTTTATCCAGCAGCATAGCCAGTAGATGGACGGAACAAATTGACGCTTCGTCTAAGATGATATAGTCGGGTTGCCAAGCATTGAGCAAAAACATATGGCACGTCATGGATGCACGACCAGTATATTGCCGCATCATTTTTGCCGCGATTCCTGTCGGAGCAAGCAGCTGATAGCTAACGTTCATATCTTCAAGCAGATGGATGATGGCATTGGTTGTCGAGGTCTTACCTGAGCCAGCAGGGCCATTCAGCATGCACACATCATGCTTGAGCACCATGTCCAATGCTGCCATCTGCTCGTCTGTCAGCTCAACATCGCCATCATGTCGATATTGCTCAATATCATGCTCAATAGTCTCATGTGCTGTCAGTCGCTTCTTGAGATGGTCAGCAATCAGCAGTTCATCTTGATACGTCCGCTCAAAGGCTACTAGATGCCGCTTGGGTTCATAATGGATACGAGGGTCGCCACGAACCACGGTCACGACATGCCGCATAGTTTCGTTGGCAAGCTGGTATACAGCCTCAGCAAGCTGTGCATCCGTCATGCGGGTATTGCCCTCAAGCTCGTTCTGCTGGAGCACGGCATATACAGCATACTGGCATCTGCAATAGGCGTCAGGCTCGGCATGGTGATAACGTATGACGATGCCATCGGCGTATTTGAAGCTCATACCGCAGATGTCAACCATCACATGATATGGATTGGCTTGCAGCTCATCACGGAACCATTTGAGGTCGCCATCATAGTGCTTGTCGAGCTTATTCTTATGCTCTACCAGCTTAATGCCGTATGAGTCATAATTTATCTCAAATTTCTTTTTAACCCTCGGCATCTACTGCCTCCAACATTTCGCCCAAGCACCACCAGCTATAATTACCCATGGCTTCATCATATTCAACACCGCCATCTGCGCCCCAATCAACACGGTATGTGTCATGCGTGCCCAGTTCAACTACCGTGCCGACGGCGCCGATATGCGGATGAGCGAACGGCTGGAACTTGGCCATCTCCTCATCCTTATGGGCGCATACAACACGCTGTCCATATTTATACATAAACAAGCCCTCCTTGTATTTGATGTCATCATCATACCATACAAAGAGGGCGTTGTCAAGGGATTTATTTAATTTTCTTCAGTAAGTCGCAAATTTTTGTTGCGCTCAAGCAGCTCTTTCAGCTCTGCCCATGGATACTTGCCGCACATAGGACATTGATAATCAAGCGGCTGTTCCATGTCGTACACGCTGGTAGGGATGGTTGCGCCACAATATCGACATGTGGCCTCAAGCCGCTTACCTGCTGCTGTCAACTGCTTCTGCCGCTTGAGCCAGTTACGTCCTCTGCTCATGTTCGTTTGACCTCCTTATTTGCTTTAGGGCAATCATCGGCATTGCCGCCATATGGGCACACATCCGGTTCTTTCACTCCGAAGCACATAGGGACATCTTTTGTAATCGGATGATTGGCATCAATCCAGCCCTTGACTTGTGTCTGCCAGTAGCAATATGGGCAAGCAAGCTCGTTCATAGCCTTGCCCTCCTTTCATATAGTTTGTCAAATTGCTCACGGGTAAAATCCATTGGGCTAAACTTGTATCCGTCATAGCCTTGGTTGTTGTATACTATCGACACGCCAAAATACGGCTTGAGCTTACCAGCCAATTTGCGCATCTTGGCGACAAAGAATTTGAAGTCGTCATCACCTACTTGCCTGTAGTCCGAGTCAAAGCACAGTACCACATCATCAACACCCAACTCTAACAGCATCTCTATATGCCGCTTGCTGATATTGGAACCAAATACAGCAAGGGCGTTGTGTATGCCCCAGCTATCTGCCTTTAAGCATGACTTTTCACTTTCAAATAGCAGCACTTGGCGCGACTTTTCAATGGCGGCTTTATTTTGGTCGTAGCCGTAAAATGTATTCCCCGTTGAAAACTTGAGCACAGTACCATCCAACATTGCAATAGGGCGATACTTGCCCTTGGCTATATCCTGCTGGCGCGTATATCTGCCACGCACCCCTACCAGCTGCCCATTTTGCATCACGGGTATGGAAATACACGCTTGCCGCGCATACCAGCCTATGCCAAATTTATCCATGCTATCCCGCGTTATCCCATATTCAAGCCAGTCGGTGGGGTATAACCGGTCAAATGCGGCAAGGATGGCTGGGTCATAGGCTGTTAGTTCGGCTGGCTCATCATAGTCAGCATTAGGCAACCATCGGCGCAATTCACGCTGCCAATTATCACGCATATCGTCTTGCACAAGCTCAGCGGTGTTAATGCCCAATGTTGAGCATATATAATCAACGGCTTGATTGAATGTGCATTTGCGCAGATGCTGGATGAGGTCGATTGTGTCCCAATCTCCGCTACATGAATAACAGTGCCAACGCTGGGATTGCACATAGTAGTAAAGCTTGTTCTTGTGGCGCTCCCAATCAGAATGGTGACAAGCTGATGGATAGAGCTGATATTGACTATTGGCAGATACCAGCGGTATGCCCATGCTGTCCATTAGGGATATGATGTCATCGTCGGTGATTTGGGCTTTGATTGCGGCAATGTCAAGCACTACTATACACCAACTTCGTCCTCTGCATCTCGTAGGGCTGGTTATCTGAATTTGTACACCAGCAATCCATCCATCTGCCTGTATTCAAATCCAATTTGCCCCATATCTTAAGGTGCTGGATTTGATTACCAAAGCGAACTTTGAATAAATGGCAGATTCTCGTGGGCTTTTCACCATGATAATTGCCGTTCTCACACATCATGTCAGCCACTTCTTTTTCTTGTCGGCGCAATGGCA